>Ga0233365_1000162_pt1 | contig 35301 bp, 29 predicted proteins | sample ElkDunMinimDraft_27_FD_191535 | JGI IMG/M metagenome (GOLD analysis project Ga0233365, IMG submission 191535) | Fecal eukaryotic communites from dung pellets of Tule Elk in California, USA - Elk Dung C36 | ecosystem: Host-associated > Mammals > Digestive system > Large intestine > Fecal | place...
GAGCAAGGCCTTCGGCTTCGCAGGCGGGCGGCTCGGCTATCTGGCCGCCGCCCCGGCCGTGGTCGACGCGGTGCAGCTGGTCCGGCTGCCCTACCACCTCTCGGCGCTGACCCAGGCGGCGGCGCGCGCGGTGCTGGCCCACGCCGGTCTGCTGCTGGCCACCGTCGACGCGATCAAAGAGCAGCGGGACCGGATCGTCACCCGGTTGCGCGAACGGGGCCACCGGGTCGCCGACAGCGACGCGAACTTCGTCCTCTTCTCGGTCGGCGGCGATCAGGCGTCGGCCTGGCGAACCCTGCTCGACCACGGTGTGCTGGTCCGCGACGTCGGACTGCCCGGATGGCTGCGGGTCACCGCCGGCACCCCGGCCGAGACCGACGCCTTCCTGGCCGCAGTGGAGTCCCTGTGACCACCGCACACCGCATCTCCGACCAGCAACGAGAGGCACGATCATGAGCAGGACCGCCCGGGTGGAGCGCAACACCAAGGAGACCAAGGTCCTCATCGAGCTCGATCTCGACGGGACCGGCCGGGCCGAGATCAGCACCGGGGTCGGCTTCTACGACCACATGCTGCACCAGATCGCCCGGCACGGCGGCTTCGACCTGACCGTGCGTACCGAGGGCGATCTGGAGATCGACGCGCACCACACCATGGAGGACACCGCCCTCGCGCTCGGCGCCGCCTTCGACCAGGCGCTGGGGGACAAGGCGGGCATCCGCCGGTACGGCTCGGCGACGGTGCCTATGGACGAGGTGCTGGTCCGCGCCGCCGTCGATCTCTCCGGCCGGCCGTACGTGGTGCACGACGAGCCGCTGCTGGTGCCGTACATCGGAGGTGTCTACGCCACCAGCATGACCCGTCACATCTGGGAGTCATTCGGCCACGCGGCCCGGATCACCCTCCACGTCGACGTGCTGCGTGCGGCGCGTCCCGGCGGGCACCCGGACGCCCACCACGTCGTGGAGGCGCAGTTCAAGGCGGTCTCCCGTGCGCTGCGCGAGGCGACCGCGATCGACCCGCGGGCGGCCGGCGTGATCCCGAGCACGAAGGGCGCCCTCTGATGGACAACATCCTGGCGGTGCTGCTGCTCGTTCTGGGCGGGATGCTCGTCGGTGGCGCCTTCTCGCTGCACCGGCAGGGCGCGGCCCGGGGAACCGTGGTGGTCGTCGCGGTGCTCGCGGTCCTCGCCACGGCCGGCGGGATCCTCTGGCTGCTGCCCGGGGAGGGCTGATGGCCCGCGTGGTGGTGCTCGACTACGGGTCGGGCAACCTGCGCTCGGCCGAGCGGGCGCTGGCCCGCGCCGGCGCGGACGTGACGGTGACGGCCGACCTGGACGCCGCCGCCGAGGCCGACGGGCTGGTGGTGCCGGGCGTCGGTGCCTTCGCCGCCTGCATGGCGGGCATCGCCGAGCTCGGCGCTGCCCCGGTGATCGCCGAACGGGTCGCGGCGAACCGGCCGGTGCTGGGCATCTGCGTCGGCATGCAGATCCTCTTCGAGTCCGGCCAGGAGCACGGTGTCGTCACCAAGGGCATCGGGCTGCTGCCCGGAGCGGTGACCCGGCTGCCCGCCACCCGGGTACCGCACATGGGCTGGAACACCGTGCGGCCGGCGCCGGACTCGACGCTCTTCGCCGGTCTCGGCCCGGCCAGCCGCTTCTACTTCGTGCACTCCTACGCCGTGCTCGACGCCGAGACCCTGCGGGCCGAGGGTGCGCGGGTGACCACCGCGCGGCACGAGGCGGACTTCGTCGCCGGGGTGGAGCGGGGATCGCTGTCGGCGGCCCAGTTCCACCCGGAGAAGTCGGCCGAGACCGGCGCGGCGCTGCTGCGCAACTGGATGGCGACGCTGTGACCGCCCGGCGCCACGCCACGGTCGGCGCGGCGGCATGAGCAAGGAGCGCGCCCGCCGCAGGGCCGAACGCGAGGCCGTTGCCGAGCGGGAGCGGGCCGCACGCCGGCGGGTGGTACGTCGCCGGGAACGCCGGCGTGCGCTGCTGCGGCGGCTCACCCCGGCCTGGCCCTTCGGGCGTACCGGCCGGCTCTACGCCCGCCGCAGCCCCCGCCAGCGGGCCGCCATCGCCGCTTCGGTGGTCGTGGCGATCGGCGCGATCTGGTACCTCGTACCCGATCCGGCGCTGCGTCTGTTGCTGACACTGTTACTACTGCTCGGACTGCCGGTGATCATCGTGATCACCCTGGACCGTCGGATCTGATCGAGGAGATCAAGTTGAGCCTCACCCTGCTTCCTGCCGTCGACGTCGCGGACGGTCAGGCCGTCCGCCTGGTCCAGGGCGCCGCCGGCAGCGAGACCACCTACGGAGATCCGCTGGAGGCGGCGCTGGCCTGGCAGCGCGACGGCGCCGAGTGGATCCACCTGGTCGACCTCGACGCGGCGTTCGGCCGCGGCTCCAACGCCGACCTGCTGGCCGACCTGGTCCGCCGTATCGACGTGAAGGTCGAACTCTCCGGCGGCATCCGCGATGACGAGTCGCTGCTCGCCGCGCTCGGCACCGGCGCGGCGCGGGTCAACGTCGGCACGGCGGCGCTGGAGAACCCGCGCTGGTGCGACCGGATCGTCGGTGAGTTCGGCGACCGGGTGGCGATCGGGCTGGACGTGCGCGGCCGTACGCTCTCGGCGCGCGGCTGGACCCGCGACGGCGGTGACCTCTTCGAGGTGCTCGACCGGCTGGACAAGGCCGGCGCGTCGCGTTACGTGGTCACCGACATCACCAAGGACGGCACGATGCGCGGGCCGAACCTGGAGCTGCTGCGCGAGGTCTGCGCCCGTACCGCCGCCCCGGTGGTCGCCTCCGGCGGTGTCTCCACTCTGGATGACCTGCGCGCGCTGGCGGAGCTGGAGCCGCTGGGCGTGGAGGGTGTCATCGCAGGCAAGGCGCTCTATGCGGGCGCGTTCACCGTGGCCGAGGCGCTGCAGGTGCTGCGCAGCGCCTGATCGGCCATCCGCACGTGGTCGTCAGCCGGATCGCCTCCCCGGAGGCGGTCCGGCTTTCTCGTGCCGGCCGGCGCCGATGTGGATGCTCGCCGAGGGTCGATGCCCGGCCGGTCGGCGGCGAATCGGCGACGACGGCGCAGACCGTCCCGGCCGATCGGTCTAGCGCGATGTCCTCCGGTCGGGCAGAATCGCCTAGCGTCGCATTGTCGAATCGCGGGGGAGCACGAGGTGACGGCTGGGGTGTCCGCTGATGAGGGTCCGGCTACATTTCGATCCGTTCTCGCCCATCGCGAATACCGCTATTTGCTGTCGGCCAACGTATTCTCCTGGATCGGCGACTATCTCGCCCGCGCCGCCGTCACCGTCCTGGTGCTGCACCACAGCGGATCGGTGGCGCTCTCCGCGGCCTCCTTCGCGCTGAGTTACCTGCCCTGGCTGGTCGGCGGACCGGTGCTTGCCGCCATTGCCGAACGGATGCCGTTCCGTTCGACCATGGTTGCCTGCGATCTGATCCGAATGCTGCTCATCGGTCTCATCGCGCTTCCCGGCATGCCCATCTGGGGCATGTTCGCGCTGCTCTTCGGCACCGCGATGGCGAATCCGCCGTTCCAGGCGGCCCGCTCGGCGCTCCTGCCGCAGGTGCTGGTCGGCGACCGGCTGGTGATCGGGCTGGCGCTGCAGCAGAGCACCGGACAGGCGGCGCAGATCGTCGGTTTCGCAGCCGGATCGACGTTGGCCGGGATCGATCCGCGTACCGCGCTCATGGTCAACTCGGTGACCTTCGGAATTTCGGCGTTGTTGATCAGGCTCGGGGTGCACGACCGGCGTCCGGTCGGCATTTCCCAGACCCGCCGGCCGTTGCTGCGGGAAACGGGCGACGGCTTCCGGATCATCTGGCATTCCCGGGTCATGCGCGGAATCGCGGTTCTGGTTTTCGCCACCATGTTCTTCGGGGTGGTACCCGAAGGGCTGGCGGCCGGCTGGGCGCAGACACTGGCCGACGACCGCGCCGAGGCAGGCTGGATGCAGGCCATGATCATGATCGCCAGTCCGGTCGGGATCATCCTCGGTGGACTCGTCGTCGGCCGGCTGCTCAGCGCCGAACAACGTCGGCGCTCGATCCCGGTCTTCGCCGTCCTCACCCCGTTGGCGCTGGTACCCGCGATCTTCGCCCCGCCGGTCTACCTGGTCTCGCTGATGGCCTTCGCCTGCGGCTTCATGGGAGCAGGCATGTTCCCGGCGGCCAACGGCCTCTTCGTGGAGGTGCTGCCCGCCGGCTACCGGGCACGGGCGTTCGGCGTCATGCAGACCGGCGTGCAGGTCTCCCAGGGAGCGGCGGTGCTCGCCACCGGGGTGATGGCGGAGCGATTTTCTCTCCCGGTTGTCGTCGGCGCCTGGAGCATCGGGGGCGTCCTGCTGACCCTCGCGGTAGCGTTCCGGTGGCCCTCCAACACCGAGATCTCTCAGGAGATCGAGGAGAACCGGCGGGCCAACGCCTCCCCGCCCGGCCCGGAAGCGCCGCCGCAGACGTCCCGGGTCGAATCCACGAAGGGTGCCGAGCATGGCTGAACCGTCCCGGCAGCAATCCGTCCCGTCGGTCGCCCGGCAGGTGCACCTCGCCTCCCGGCCCCGGGGCTGGCCGGCCTCGGAGAACTTCGCCGTGGTCGAGGCGCCGGTGCCCGAGCCCGCCGCCGGCCAGGTACTGGTGCGGAACCTGCTCATGTCGGTCGACCCGTACATGCGCGGCCGGATGAACGACGTGAAGTCCTACGTGCCGCCGTTCCGGCTCGGTGCGCCGCTCGACGGCGGCGCGGTCGGTGAGGTCGTCGTCTCGGCCGCGGACGGGCTGCGTCCCGGCGACCTGGTCCTGCACGGCCTCGGCTGGCGCGAGTACGCCCTGGTCGACGCCGGCTCGGCGCGGGTGATCGATCCGGCGCTCGCGCCGGTTTCGGCGTACCTCGGTGTGCTGGGCATGCCGGGACTGACCGCCTACGCCGGGCTGCTGGAGGTGGCGGGGATGCGACCTGGCGACACCGTCTTCGTCTCCGCGGCCGCCGGTGCGGTGGGGAGCCTCGTCGGGCAGCTCGCCCGCCTCAAGGGTGCGGCGCGGGTTATCGGCAGTGCCGGCTCCCCGGCGAAGGTCGCGCACCTGCGCGCACTCGGCTTCGACGCCGCCTTCGACTACCACGACCGCCCGGTCCGCGAGTCGTTGCGCGAGGCCGCGCCCGACGGTATCGACGTCTACTTCGACAACGTCGGCGGTGACCACCTCGAGGCGGCGATCTCCGCCCTGCGCCCACACGGCCGGGTGGCGATCTGCGGCATGATCTCCCAGTACAACGCCGAGGAGCCGGCCGCCGCGCCGCGTAACCTCGCCCTGCTGATCGGCAAGCAGCTGACGCTGCGGGGCTTCCTCGTCTCCTCCCACGAGGGGCTGCGGGAGCAGTTCGTGACCAAGGTCTCCGGGTGGGTCCGCTCCGGCGAGCTGCGCTACGACGAGACGGTCGTTGAGGGGATCGAAGCGGCCCCGGCGGCGTTCCTCGGTCTGCTGCGCGGGGAGAACCTGGGCAAGATGCTCGTCCGGCTCTGAGCCCGGCGGCCGCCGGGTCCGCCGCCAGGGCCGCTGCCGAGCCCACTGCCCGGTCACGCCGCCGCCCCCGTCGGTCGCCGGCCGGGACACCGCCGCGCACCGGACGGCATCCCGCAGCCTGGTCGCCGGGCCGGGGCCCGGCGGCGCTGCGAAAACCCGGCGCTAGGGTTCATGTCATGACGGTGGCGGTGCGCGTGATTCCCTGCCTGGACGTGGACGGCGGACGGGTTGTCAAGGGCGTCAACTTCGTCGATCTCCGCGACGCCGGCGATCCGGTCGAGCTGGCGGCGGCATACGACCGGGCCGGCGCGGACGAGTTGACCTTCCTCGACGTGACCGCCTCCTCCGAGGGCCGGTCGACAATGCTCGACGTGGTGCGCCGTACGGCCGAGTCGGTCTTCATCCCGCTCACCGTCGGCGGTGGGGTTCGCGCGGTCGCCGACGTCGACACGCTGCTGCGGGCCGGGGCGGACAAGGTGGGCGTCAACACCGCGGCGATCGTCCGGCCGGAGCTGATCGCCGAGATCGCCGACCGGTTTGGCAGCCAGGTGCTGGTGCTCTCACTGGATGTGCGGCGGGCGCCCGTGGGCACCACCGACAGCGGCTTCGAGGTGACAACGCACGGCGGACGCCGCGGCACCGGCCTGGACGCGGTCGGCTGGGCGCGGCGGGTGGCGGAGCTCGGGGCGGGGGAGATCCTGCTCAACTCGATGGACGCCGACGGAACCAAGGCCGGCTTCGACCTGGAGCTGATCACGGCGGTCCGGCAGGTGGTGGACGTGCCGCTGATCGCCAGCGGTGGCGCCGGGGCGGTGGCGCACTTCCCGCCGGCGGTGGCGGCCGGTGCCGACGCGGTGCTCGCCGCCAGCGTCTTCCACTTCGGCGAACTCAGCGTCGCCGAGGTCAAGGACGCGCTGCGCGTGGCGGGGCAGCCGGTCCGCTAACTCGGCTCGGCCCGCTCCTGCGCCGCCTCCGGTGAGCGCCGGGGCCGGGGCAGCAGGCGCACGATGTACTCCTGTACGGCGATTCCGTACTCGTCCTCGTCCAGGGTCCAGTCCGTGTCGCCGGGTTGGCATCGGCGGTTGAGCAGCTTCTGCACGGTGTCCACCGTCGTGCCCATGCCGGAGCTGGGGCGGCTGCGCCAGAGCTGCTCGCCGGCCGTGGTGACCCGGAACCAGCCGTCGGTCACCGTCACCAGGCCGGCGCCGGCGAGGCGTCGTACCGCACCGAGGACGTCATCCCGTTCGGGGATGCTGCGGTTGAGGTGGTCGGCGGTGGCGAGCACGTCGGTCAGCCGGATGCCCTCCGGGCGTCGGGTGGCCGCCGAGCGGCGATGCCGGCCGGCACCGCCGGCGATCACCAGTGACACGAATATCCACGAATCCTGCCAGCGCCATCCCTCAGCCCCCATGGGTGGATTCTGCCGGGTGACACCGCGCGGTGGAACAGCAGGGGAGGGACGGATCCGTCACTGTTTCGATGGCGCTGAAGGTGACGGGGACCGCCTCAGGCCGGGCCGGGCGGCGCGGTGCCGGGAAGCGGAATGGGCCCGGCCGCCGCGGTGGGAAGCAGCGTCGCGGGGGGCGTGGCCGGCACGGTGAAGAGCGGGATGAAGAGGTTCGCCAGCGGGCCGATGGCCAGCGCGTAGGCGACGGTACCCACGCCGACGGTGCCGCCGAGCAGCCAGCCGAGGGCCAGCACCGCCACCTCGATCACCGTCCGGACGCGGCGCACCGTGTAGCGGGGGTACCGGGCGACGAAGCCGGTCATCAGTCCGTCGCGCGGCCCCGGTCCGAGCCGGGCACCGAGGTAGAGGCCGGTGGCGACCCCGTTGAGCACAATGCCGGCGAGCAGCAGGGCGATCCGTGCCGCGATCGGGGCCACCGTCGGCAGCAGTGCCAGCGCCGCGTCGACCACGACGCCGATGACCAGCACATTGCTCACCGTGCCGAGACCGGGCCGCTGCCGCAGAGGCAGCCACAGCAGTAGGACGCCGATGCCCACGCCGATGGTCACGGTCCCGAAGCTGAGCCCGGTACGCGTGGCGAGCCCCTGGTGGAGGACGTCCCAGGGGTTCAGCCCCAGCGCGGATTCGATCATCAGCGCCATGCTGATCCCGTAGAGGGCGAGTCCGGTGTAGAGCTGCACCAGCCGCCGGGGCAGCCGGGAGTTGCGGAGAAGGACCATGCATGCCACTCTAGGGACCAATTTTCGGCGGCCAATAGCCAATATCGCGGAGGTGGCGTGACACCGCAGATTCGCGGCGCTCAATTGGCCCGAATTCTGGGCCATTGGCATGCCCTGCCAGGTCGACGGCGCAGCCCCGACTACTCCGCGCTGGCCGACGCCGTGCGCGGCCTGCTCGCCGACGGCCGCCTCGCGCTCGGGGTCCGGCTGCCGGCCGAGCGGGAACTCGCCGAGACCCTGGGTATCAGCCGCACCACCGTCAGCGCGGCGTACCGGCAGCTGCGCGACACCGGGCACGCCCGCAGCCGGCGCGGCTCCGGGACCTGGACGGCGCTGCCGGCCGGCCACAAGATGGCGAACTTCGGTCTCTGGACGCCGGCCGACGACCTGGACGTCATCGACCTCGGTTGCGCCGCGCTCGCCGCCCCGCCGCAGCTGGTGCACGCCGCCCGCGACGCCGCCGAGGACCTGCCGCGCCACCTCACCGGCGCCGGTTACCACCCCACTGGCATCGGCGAGCTGCGGGACGCGATCGCCGCGCTCTACACCGCCCGGGGCCTGCCCACCAGCGCCGAACAGATCATGGTCACCAACGGGACGCAGCACGCGCTGGACCTGGTGATCCGGCTGGTCCTGCCCCCCGGCGGCCCGGCCCTGGTGGAGTCGCCCACCTATCCGAACGCGCTGGCCGCGCTCACCGCCCGCCGGGCCCGCATCATCACGCACGGGGTGAGCCCCGAAGACCCGGGCTGGGACGACGAGCTGCTGCTCGCCACCCTGCGCCAGACCCGGCCCCGGCTGGCGTACCTGATCCCGGAGTTCCACAATCCGACCGGCCGGCTCATGCCCACGGCGCTGCGGGAGCGGCTCGCCGCCACCGCCGCGCAGACCGGCACCGACCTGGTGGTGGACGAGTCCTTCGTGGAGCTGGCACTGGACGGCACGACGATGCCCCCGCCGGTGGCGCTCTTCGACCGCAGCTCCCGGGTGGTGTCGATCGGCGGGATGAGCAAGCCGTACTGGGGCGGGCTGCGAATCGGCTGGGTGCGCGCCTCGGCGCCGCAGGTGCAGCGGCTGGCCGCGGCCCGGGTCGGGGTGGACATGGCCAGCCCCGTACTGGAGCAGCTCGTGGCGGTGCGGTTGCTCGCCGAGGCCGACACGATCGTCGGCGAACGCCGGGCGCAGCTGGCCGAGCAGCGCGACGTGCTCGTCGGCGAGCTGGCGCGACTGCTGCCGCAGTGGCGGGTCGTCGCGCCCAGCGGTGGGGTCTGCCTCTGGGCCGAGCTGGACGGCCCGATCTCCAGCGCGCTCTCCCGTGCGGCCGAGGCGATCGGCGTACGGCTGGCCCCCGGGCCCCGGTTCGGGCTCGACGGCACGCTCGAGCGCTTCCTGCGGTTGCCGTTCACCCTGCCGGCAGCGGAACTGGTGGAGGCGGTGGGCCGCATCGCGTCGGTGCGCTACGACCTCGACCGGGGCAACCGGATGCGCTGGCCGGAGCCCGCCGTCATCGCCTGAGCGTGCGACGGAGGTGGCACCTCGCGGGCTCTCACCCGCGCTGTGCCACCTCCGGTCGTCGTCAGATGTTGGCCAGGCTGCCCTGGTACATCTGCTCGATCTCGTCGGCGAAGTTGGCCTCCACCGCGCGGCGCTTGATCTTCATCGAGGGGGTCATCTCGCCGTCCTCGATGGTCAGGTCGCGCGGCAGGATCGTCACCTTCTTGATGGTTTCCCACCGGTTGAGCTTCTGGTTGAGCTGCGCGACGTAGCCGTCGACAAGCTCCTTGACCTCGGGCGAGGTGACCAGGTCGGTGTAGTGGCGCCCGGCCAGCGGCCCGTTGGCGGCCCAGGCGTCGATCGCCTCGGGGTCCAGCGTGATCAGCATCGTGCAGTAGTTGCGCGCCTGGCCGACCACGATCGCCTGCGAGGTGTACGGGCAGATGGCCTTGAACATCCCCTCGATGTGCGACGGGGCGATGTACTTGCCGCCGGAGGTCTTGACCAGGTCCTTCTTGCGGTCGGTGATGCGCAGGTAGCCGTCGGCGTCGAGTTCGCCGATGTCGCCGGTACGGAAGAAGCCGTCCTCGGTGAAGGCGGCGGCGGTCTCCTCCGGCAGGTGGTGGTAGCCGCGCATCACGGGTACGCCGCGCAGCAGCACCTCGCCGTCGGTGTCGAGCTTGCACTCGAGGTCGCCCATCGGCCGGCCGACGGTGCCGATGCGCAGCCCGCCGGGCGGGTTGACGAAGGCGCCGGCGCTGGTCTCGGTGAGCCCGTACCCCTCGGAGATCGGCAGGTTGGCGGCGGCGAAGAACTCGGAGATCTCCTTGCTCAGCGGCGCCGCGCCCGAGACCATCACCCGCATCCGTCCGCCGAGCTTGGCCTGCAGCTTGCTGAAGACCAGCTTCTCGGCCAGCCCGTACCGCATCCTGAGCCCGGCCGGGACCGGCTTGCCCGCCTGCTCCAGCGCGACCTTCTGCTTGCCGGTCTTCACCGCCCAGCTGAAGATCTTGGCCTTGGCGCCTCCCTCGGCCTGTACGCCGGTCACCGCCTTGTTGTAGACCTTCTCGAAGATGCGCGGCGCGCCGCACATCAGCGTCGGGCGCACCACCGCGAGCAGCTCGACCAGCTTGTCGATCCGGCCGTCGACGTAGGTCGGCAGGCCGACGTGGATCACGCCGCAGATCAGGGTCTTGCCGAACGAGTGCGACAGCGGCAGCCAGAGGTACTGCAGGTCGTCGGCGACGAGCAGGCCGAGCTCGGCCTGGGCGACGGCCTCCCAGCACCAGCCGGCGTGCAGCAGCTCCACGCCCTTGGGCTGTCCGGTGGTGCCGGAGGTGTACATCAGGGTCGCCAGGTGCTCGGGCTGGATCCGCTCGATGACCTTGTCGATCAGATCGGGGGCGCCGGCCAGCGCCGCTTCACCCCGCCGCTCCAGCTCGGCCATGGTCAGCTGCGGCACCGCCGCCGCCGGGTCCGCCTCGCCGTCGATCAGGATGACGTGGGTCAACTCCGGCAGGTTCGCCCCGGCGATTTTGGACGCCTGGGTCGGGTTCTCCGCGATCAGCACCTTGCTGGACGAGTCGCGCAGGATGAAGGCGGTGTCTTCCGGCTCCGTGGTGGGGTAGACGGTCGTGGTCGCCCCGCCGGCGCACATGATCCCGAAGTCGGCCAGCACCCACTCCAACCGGGTGTTCGCCAGGATCGCCGCGCGGTCCTCGTGGTCGACGCCGAGCTCCCGCAGCCCCGCGGCGAGTGCCCGGGCGCGATCACCGACCTGTCGCCAGGTGAGCCATACCGGGCCGGAGTCGTCCGGCGCGGGGTGCGCGAAGGCCTGTGCGTCCGGGCTCTTCGCCACACGGGTGAAGAGCATGTCCGGAATTGACCGGTACGGAATGTTGAGACTCATTCTGATAGCCGCCTTCGGGGGTGGTGCGTGATGGGCATCACGTCTTGCGGTCTCCGCAGACTATTGCCTACAGCGCGTTATCGGCTAGACCCACGAAGGTCGTCAGTTCTTCGCAAACCCACCACACTGACCGTTTTCGGCGACGGCGGTGGGCTGCCCCCCGGTGCCCCGCGCGGCGCCGGCGGTGGTATGAGCCGTTCGATATATCAGGAACCCGGACGAACAATCATAGACTTCTGTCGATTCGCCTACCCCGGGGTGAATCAGTGAGGAGCAGGTGATGACACTTCCGGACAGGCGGCGGGTTGGCCGACTCGTATTCGGCGCCTTCGCCGCAACGGTCACCGGTGTCGCCGCGATGGCCGGACCGGCCCTGGCGGCGCCGACCGGCGACGTGCGCTACGCGGGCAGCCCCGACGCGGTCGCCGGCAGCTACATCGTCGTACTCTCCGACGACGCCGTGGGCGCCGCCGGCACCCAGCGCGCCCGCGCCGAGGTCCCGGCCCAGGCCCGCGAGCTCGCCGGCCGCTACGGCGGCAACGTCGCCCGTACCTTCGACGCGGCCATCAACGGCTTCGAGGCGAAGATGACCGCCACCCAGGCCAAGCGGATGGCGGCCAACCCGGCGGTTGCCTACGTCGAGCAGGACCAGGTCGTCTCGCTCGCGGCCACCCAGACCAACCCGCCCTCCTGGGGCCTGGACCGCATCGACCAGCGCAACCGGCCGCTGAACAGCTCGTACACCTACCCGAACACGGCGAGCAACGTGCGGGCGTACATCATCGACACCGGCATCAGCCGCAGCCACACCGACTTCGGCGGCCGGGCCGTCACCGGCTACGACGCCGTCACCTCCGGTGGCGCGGCCAACGACTGCAACGGGCACGGCACCCACGTCGCCGGCACGGTCGGCGGCACCCGGTACGGCGTCGCCAAGAACGTGCGACTGGTCGCCGTGCGCGTGCTCAACTGCTCCGGCAGCGGCACCAACGCGGGCGTCATCGCCGGCATCAACTGGGTGACCGCCAACGCCGTCAAGCCGGCCGTGGCGAACATGAGCCTCGGCGGCGGCGCCAGCACCACGATCGACAACGCGGTCGCCAACTCCATCAACTCTGGCATCAGCTACGCGATCGCGGCCGGCAACTCCAACGCCAACGCCTGCAACTACTCCCCGGCCCGGGTCCCGGCGGCGATCACCGTCGGCGCCACCACCAGCACCGACGCGCGGGCGTCCTACTCCAACTACGGCAGCTGCCTGGACATCTTCGCCCCGGGGAGCTCGATCACCTCCGCCTGGCACACCAGCACGACGGCGAGCAACAGCATCAGCGGCACCTCGATGGCCGCACCGCACGTCGCCGGCGCCGCCGCGCTGGTCCTCTCGGCGAACCCCTCCTACACCCCGGCCCAGGTGACCAGTTACCTGACAGGCAACGCCACCACCGGCGTCGTGACCAGTCCCGGGAGCGGCTCCCCCAACCGGCTGCTCTTCGTCGTCAACTGAAGCGCCCCGCAAGCAACGGGGAGTGGGCTTCGGCCCGCTCCCCGTTCGCGTGTGCGGAGCGGGCTTTCGCGTGTGGGAGCGGGCTCAAGGCCCGTTCGCCGTGTCGTGTGGGGAGTCAGATGCCCGGCGAGACGCTCTGCAGCCGCGCGACGAGCGCCTCGTCGCCGTCGACCTGCACCCGGGCGACCCGCTGCCGGCCGAAGAAGAACAGCAGCAGCTCCGCCGGGGCGCCGATCACTCGTACGGTCTCGTCTCCGGAGCCGACGGCGGTCTCGCCGTACCCCGGCGCCCGCAGCCGTACCCGCGCGCCGAAGCCGCGCAGGGCGAGCCGGGCGAGCAGGGGCAGCCGGGCCCAGAGCGCGGCGTTCAGGTCGGCCGGCAGGTCCCGGGGCTGCCAGTCCGGCTGCGCCCGCCGCAGGTCCTCGTGGTGGACGACGAATTCGATGGTGTTCGCCGTCTCGTCGGCCAGCGGGTTGCTCACCGGGCTCCACCAGGGCGGCCGGCGTAGCTGCGCGATCAGCTCCGGGAAGGGCTGCTCGGCCATCGACCGCTGGACCCGGGAATTGTGCCCGCGCAGCGGTGGCAGCAGCGCCCCGGCGGCCGCGTCCGGGCGGCGCTCGCGGACCACCAGATGGGCGGCGAGGTCGCGGGCGGCCCAGCCCTCGTTGATCGTCGGCGCGTCCGGGCCGAGCGCCAGCAGCAGATCGGCCAGGGCCGCGCGCTCGGTGCGCGCATGACGGGACATGTGGGTCAGCGTAGGCGCAACCGGGCCGATCTGCGCGGCTACCCGGTGCCGGCGCCATGACCGCCGACGACGCCACCGGCGGCGGTACGCGGCCGGCCCGGACTGCTGCCCGGGCCCCTGATCAGGGCAGGCGACGCGATGTCGGCCCCTCGGTGAGGATAGGGGAGACTGGAACGATTCGAGGTGGGGGAGCGACGTGGCGAGCAGGACGAGCGGGGACGTGCTCCGGCAGGGGATGCGGGTACTCGGGCGGGCGATTCGGGAACAACCCCGCATCTTCGCGCTCGCCGTCGGCGGCAGCGTCCTCTTCTCTCTGTTGATCATCGCCAACTCGTACGTGGTCGGCTGGGTCGTCGGCGATGTCGTCGTCCCCTCGATCGCCGACGGCCGGCTCGAGTGGGGGCTTGTCGTCCTGGCGGCGGTGGCGCTCTTCGCCGTCAGCGTGCTGCGGGTGGTCGGCATCCTCGGCCGCCGCCTCGGCGCCGGCTACATGCAGTACCGGCTGCAGGCCGCCTGGCGGCGCCGGGTCACCCGCCGCTACCTGGAGCTGCCGGTCTCCTGGCACCAGCGGCACTCCACCGGCACGCTGCTGTCGAACGCCAACTCCGACGTGGAGTCGATGTTCCACCCGATCGCGCCGCTGCCGTTCGCCGTCGGCACGGTGGTGATGCTCGTCAGCGCGGTCAGCGCCCTCTTCGCCACCGACTGGGCGCTGGCGCTGGTCGGGCTGGCGATCTTCCCGTCGCTCTTCGCGCTCAACGTCGTCTACTCCCGCGCGATGGCGCCGCGGCAGGCGCGGGCCCAGCAGATGCGCGCCGAGGTCAGCGACATCGCCCACGAGAGCTTCGACGGCGCGCTGGTGGTCAAGACCATGGGGCGGGAGGCGGAGGAGACCGACCGCTTCCGCGCCCGCGCCAACGAGCTGCGCGATTCGCTGATCTCGGTCGGCAAGCTGCGCAGCATCTTCGACCCGCTGCTGGAGTCGCTGCCCAACCTCGGCACCCTCGCCGTGCTGCTGGTCGGGATGGTGCGGTTGCGGCACGGGGCGATCAGCGTCACCGAACTGGTCAGCGTCGCCTACCTGTTCACCGTGCTGGCCTTCCCGGTCCGGGCGATCGGCTGGGTGCTCGCCGAGCTGCCGCGCAGCGTCGCCGGCTGGGAACGGGTCCGCAAGGTCGTCGAGGCGACCGGCGAGATGCGCTACGGCGACGTGACCATCGACCCGGCCGGCCGCGGCCCGGCCGAGCTGACCTTCCGCGACGTGGGCTTCGGCTACGAACCGGCCGAAGGGGAGAGCCCCGGACAGGTCCTCACCGACGTCGGTTTCACCGTCGAGCCGGGACGTACCGTCGCCCTGGTCGGCCCGACCGGCAGCGGCAAGTCGACGATCGCCGCGCTGGCGCTGCGCCTGGTCGACCCCGGCTCCGGGGAGGTCGCGCTCGACGGGGTGGAGCTGCGCCGGCTCACCGCTGCCTCGCTGGCCGCCAACGTCGCGCTGGTGGCGCAGGTGCCCTTCGTCTTCGACGACACCGTACGGGCCAACATCACCCTCGACCGGGCGGGGATCGGCGACGACGAGGTCTGGGCGGCGCTGCGGCTGGCCGAGGCGGACGGCTTCGTCGCCGCGCTGCCCGACGGACTCGACACGATGGTCGGCGAGCGGGGCACCTCCCTCTCCGGTGGGCAGCGTCAGCGGCTGACCCTGGCCCGTGCCCTGGCCGGCAAGCCCCGGATGCTGGTGCTCGACGACGCCACCAGCGCGGTCGACCCGCGGGTGGAGGCCTCCATCCTCGCCGGGCTGCGCTCCGGCGCCGGGGCCGGCACGTCGATCCTGGTGGTGGCGTACCGCCGGGCCACGATCGCCCTGGCCGACGAGGTCATCTATCTGGAGCGGGGCCGGGTCCGGGCCCGGGGCACCCACGAGGAGCTGCTCGCCACGGTGCCGGGCTACACCGACCTGGTGACCGCCTACGAGCAGGCCGAGGCGCAGCGCGAGCGTGAGCTGGCGCAGCAGCGGGAGACCGACAGCGACGACGAGCAGGTGCCCTCGCTGGCACCGGGTGGAGAGGCGACGACGTGAGCGCGGTCGATGCGGCACCGGCCGAAACCCTGCCGGCGGGCGGTGCGTGGCAGACCCTCAAGCGAGGGCTGGCGCTCTCGCCGGAACTGCGGGTCGGGCTGGGCGCCACCCTGGGCCTGGCGCTGATCTACATGGTCGGCCGGGTCGTGGTGCCGGTCGCCATCCAGCAGGGCATCGACCGGGGGCTGGCCGTCGCCGGCGGGCCGGACATCGCGGTGGTGATCAATATCGTCGCGGTCACCGCCGCGGTGCTCGTTGTCACCACCACCTGCGGATATCTGATGACCCGCCGGCTGTTCATCGTCAGCGAGACCGCGCTGGCCGGGGTGCGGGTGCGCGCCTTCCGGCACGTGCACGACCTGTCGATGCTGCACCAGCAGACCGAGCGGCGCGGCTCGCTCGTCTCCCGGGTCACCAGCGACGTCGACCAGATCACCCAGTTCGTGCAGTGGGGCGGCGTCCTGCTGGTGGTCAACGTCGGCCAGCTCCTGATCACCGCCGGCGTGATGGTCTACTACTCCTGGCAGCTGGCGCTGGTGGTCTTCGCCGCGTTCCTCCCGGCCGCGCTGATCATCCGCTGGCTGCAGGGCCGGCTCGGCCAGGCGTACCGGGTGGTGCGTCAGCGCACCGGGACGATGCTCGGCGCGGTCGCCGAGAGCGTCGTCGGCGCCCCGGTGATCCGCTCCTACGGGGTGGCGGGGCGCACGGCCGCCCGGCTCGACGAGGCGATCGAATCCCAGCGGCAGGCCCAGCAGAAGGCGATCCGCACCAGCGTTGTCGGCTCCTCCGTCGGGGAGCTCGCCGCCGGTCTGGCGCTCGCCTGCGTGGCCCTGCTCGGCGTCTACCTCGGCGCCGACGACAGTCTCACCGTCGGGCAGCTGACCGCGTTCCTGTTCCTGGTGACGCTCTTCATCCAGCCGGTGCAGGTCGCCACCGAGGTGCTCAACGAGGCCCAGAACGCCATCGCCGGCTGGCGCCGGGTGCTGGACGTGCTCGACATCGCCCCGGACGTCGCCGATCCGGGCGCGCAGGGCGTGGAGCTGCCGCCGGGACCGCTGGACGTGCGCTTCGCCGAGGTCGGTTTCCGTTACCCGGGCGGTCCGCCGGTGCTGACCGACGTCAACGTCGACATCGTGGCCAAGACGCGGGTGGCGGTGGTGGGCGAGACCGGCAGCGGCAAGACCACCTTCGCCAAGCTGCTGACCCGGCTGATGGATCCCACCAGCGGCGAGGTGCTCCTCTCCGGGGTGCCGCTGCCCCGGGTGCGGTTCGACTCGCTGCGCTCCCGGGTGGTGATGGTGCCGCAGGACGGCTTCCTCTTCGACGCCACCGTCGCCGAGAACATCCGCTTCGCGGCGCCGCAGGTGACCGACGAGGAGCTCACCACCGCCTTCGCCGAGCTCGGGCTGACCGACTGGCTGGCCGGCCTGCCGGCGGGGCTGGCGACCCAGGTCGGCGAACGCGGCGAGTCGTTGAGCGTGGGGGAGCGGCAGCTGCTCGCGCTGGTGCGCGCCTACGTCGCCGATCCGGATCTGCTGGTGCTCGACGAGGCGACCAGCGCGGTCGACCCGGCGACCGAGGTGCGGCTGCAGCGGGCGCTGGACGCGGTCACCCGCGGCCGGACCACGGTGGCGATCGCGCACCGGCTCTCCACCGCCCAGTCCGCCGACGAGGTGATCGTGATGGACCGGGGCCGGATCGTGCAGCGCGGTCCGCACGCCGAACTCGTCCGCGACACCGGCTCGGTCTACGCCCTGCTCTACGCCTCCTGGCTGGAGCAGACCCGCTGATCGCACCCGGTTCGCCCCGTATTCACCCGGCCCCGCCGCACAGCCCGGCAGGGGGTGCCGCGGCGGGTGGGGCCGCATCGGTGGGAGCGCCCTACCGGGCCCGTGACGCGTGCGGGAGAATTGCACACTGTGCCCGTACCTGACGCGCCGGTGACCGGTGCCTTCGAGAACCCGCCCGCCGAGCGGCGGCCCGCCGCCCTCGACCCGGAGATCGCCGCGCGGCTGCGGCGCAACGCCGACGGCCTGGTCGCCGCGGTGGTCCGGGAGCACTCCACCGGGGAGGTGCTGATGCTCGCCTGGATGGACGACGAGGCGCTGCACCGCACCCTCACCACCGGGCGGGCCACCTACTGGTCGCGCAGCCGGGGAGAGTACTGGGTCAAGGGGGCGACCTCCGGGCACCACCAGTACGTCCGTGCCGTCGCCCTGGACTGCGACGGTGACGCGCTGCTGGTCGACGTCGACCAGGTCGGCGCCGCCTGTCACACGGGCAAACCCACCTGCTTCTCCGACCACCTGCCGGTCACCGGCGCCCAGGGAGGACGCTCATGACCAGCGGTGTGGTGCAGCCCGGCGAGGCCGACTTCCGCGCCGCCGCCGCCCGCTGGCGGGTGGTGCCGGTGACCCGGCGGCTGCTCGCCGACGGCGAGACGCCGGTCGGTGTCTACCGCAAGCTCGCGGGCGGGCCGGGGACCTTCCTGCTGGAGTCCGCCGAGCAGGGCGCCGGCGCCGGTGTCGCCTGGTCGCGTTACTCCTTCATCGGCGTCCGCAGCAGCGCCACGCTGGTGGAGCGCGACGGCGCGGCGCACTGGCTGGGCGTCCCACCGGCCGGGGTGCCGACCGGCGGCGACCCGGTCGAGGTGCTGCGCGCCACCGTCGGGGCGCTGGCCGGCCCGCTCGGGGAGGCCGGCACCCCGCCGCTGACCGGCGGGATGGTCGGCTACCTCGGCTACGACCTGGTCCGCCGTTTCGAGCAGCTGCCCGCCCACACCGAGGACGACCTCGGTGTGCCGGAGCTGGGCATGATGCTCGCCACCGACCTGGTGGTGCTGGACCACTTCGACGGCTCGGCGATCCTGGTCGCCAACGCGGTGCTGCCGCCGCTGGACGCCCCGGATCGGCAGCGGGAGGTCGACGCCGCCTACCACCAGGCGATCGGCCGGCTCGACGCGATGACCACCGCACTGTCCCGGCCGATCCCGCCGATGATCTCGACGGTGGAGCGGCAGCCGGTCGTGCCGGCGGCCAGCCGTACGCCCGACGGTGGTTACCTCAAAGCCGTCGAGGCCGCCAAGGAGGCGATCCGGGCCGGCGAGTGCTTCCAGATCGTGCTTTCGCAGCGTTTCGAGCGGGAGACCGACGCCGACGCGCTGGATGTCTACCGGGTGCTGCGCACGACCAACCCGAGCCCGTACATGTACCTGCTGCACTTCGACGACTTCGACATCGTCGGCTCCTCACCGGAGGCGCATCTGAAGGTGAGCGCCGGGTCGGACGGTCAGCTGCGCGCGATGCTGCACCCGATCGCCGGGACGCGGCCGCGGGGCGCCACCACCGGTGACGACGCCCGCCTGGCGGCCGAGCTGCTCGCCGACCCGAAGGAGCGCGCCGAGCACGTCATGCTCGTCGACCTGGGCCGCAACGACCTGGGCCGGGTCTGCCGGGCCGGCACCGTCGAGGTGCCGCAGTTCGCCTCGATCGAGCGCTACAGCCACGTCATGCACATCGTCTCGACGGTGGTCGGCACGCTGCGCGCAGACCGGACGGCCTTCGACGCGCTGGCCGCCACGTTCCCGGCGGGCACGCTCTCCGGCGCGCCGAAGGTGCGGGCCATGGAGATCATCGAGGAGCTGGAGCCGGTACGCCGTGGCCTCTACGGCGGCACCGTCGGCTACTTCGGCTTCGGTGGCGACCTGGACATGGCGATCGCCATCCGCACCGCGCTGATGCGCGGCCGGCGCGCGTACGTGCAGGCCGGCGCCGGGGTGGTGGCGGACTCCGATCCGGTGGCCGAGGAGCAGGAGACACGGAACAAGGCGGCGGCGGTGCTCAGCGCCATCGCCGCCGCGGAGACCCTGCGCGCCGCCCGGTGAGCGCCGGGGCGTCCGCGGACCGGGCCGAGGGAACGGGTGAGGGCATGAGCGTGGCACCACGACGACCGTTGACGTACGCCGTCCTGCTCTGTCTGGCCGGGGCGGCGCTGGTGCTCTTCGCGGCCACCCGCGTCTGGCAGCTGGAGGTGACCGTACGTCCGGCGCCGTTGCCCCCGATCGAGCAGGAGCGCAGCGGCGGCTCGCTGATGCCCTGGTTGCCGGCGCTGGCGGTCGTCGCCCTCGCCGGCGGCGGCGCGATGCTCGCCACCCGGGGCCTGCTGCGCCGGCTGCTGGGCGGTCTGCTGCTGGTGATCGGTACGGCGCTGGTCGCCGGAGGCGCCGTGGCCGCCACCAATCCCGACGTCGACCGGCTCTGGCCGCTGCTCTGTGTGCTCGGCGGGCTGGCGGTGGCGGCCGCCGGCGCGGCCACGGCCGCCCGGGGGCACCGCTGGCCGGCGATGGGCGCCCGTTACGAACGCGCAGCCGGCACGCCGCCGCCGGCGGTGTCGTCGCGGCCCGAACGGGTCGAGGCGGCGGGCACCCGCGACGCCTGGGATGCCCTGGACCGCGGCGAGGATCCGACAGCCGGCTGAGCTCTGCGGCCTGCCTCCGGTCGCCGGCTGATGCGGCGGGCGGGGATCCGTGGTGTGATCACAGTGGTTGCCGTCGATGCCGCCACGCCGGGCGGTGGCGGTGGCAATCTGTGACAGGTCGCTCACGGGAAGTCGGCCATTATGCCGTAGCCCATTTGGTGAGGAGCGCCATACCCCCGGCTGCCTGGCGTTTGCCCTGCCACCTAGCATCGGCCCATGACACCCGGAGAGGGGAGTCCGTTGGTGACTGCTGAGCATGTGCACGCCGGGGATGACGGTGCCGTGGTGGCGTCCGGACCGAGCGTGCTCGACGAGATCCTGGCCGGAGTCCGTGAGGATGTGCAGCGGCGCCAGCAGGAGGTGCCCCTGGAGCAGATCCGGCAGCTCGCTGCCGAGGCGCCGCCGGCGCTCGACGCGTACGCCGCACTGCGCCGTTCCGGTGTCGCCGTGATCGCCGAGGTCAAGCGGGCGTCGCCGTCGAAGGGACGGCTGGCCGACATCGCCGACCCGGCGGAGCTCGCCGGGGAGTACGCCGCCGGTGGTGCCCGGGCGATCAGTGTGCTCACCGAGGGGCGCTGGTTCGGCGGCTCGCTGGCCGACCTCGCCGCGGTGCGGGCCGCGGTCTCGGTGCCGGTGCTGCGCAAGGACTTCGTCGTCTCCAGCTATCAGGTGCACGAGGCCCGGGCGTACGGCGCGGACCTCGTCCTGCTGATCGTTTCCGCCCTGGAGCAGAACGCGCTGATGGGGCTCCTGGAGCGCATCGAGTCCCTCGGCATGACCGCCCTGGTCGAGGTGCACGACGAGGAAGAGGCCGACCGGGCGCTGGCCGCCGGGGCCCGGGTGATCGGGGTCAACGCCCGTAACCTGCGCACCCTGGAGGTCGACCGCACCGTATTCGAGCGGGTCGCCCCCGGGCTGCCCAGCGACGTCGTCAAGATCGCCGAGTCGGGGGTGCGCGGCCCGCACGACCTGATCCGGTACGCCTCCGCCGGCGCCGACGCGGTGCTGGTGGGCGAGGGCCTGGTCACCAAGAAGACCCCGCGCGACGCGGTCGCCGAACTGGTCAACGCCGGCAACCACCCGGCCACCCCCCGCCCCGCACGCTGATCCCGGCGCGGTCGAGGTCGCCTCGGCCGCGCCGCAGCGCCGCGCCGTGGCGGTCACACCGGGGTGTCCGGTCGCCCCGCGTCGGCGGTAGCGTGTCCGGGTGACCCTCGCTTCGCTGAGTCCCCTGGCCGCCATCCCGAGCCCCGACACCGCCGTCTGGCAGCTCGGGCCGGTGCCGCTGCGCGCGTACGCCCTCTGCATCGTCGCCGGGATCGTGATCGCCTCGGTGGTGACCGAGATGCGGCTGCGCCGTCGTGGCGTGGCGCCCGGCGCGGTCTTCGACATCGCCATGTGGGCGGTGCCCTTCGGCATCGTCGGGGCACGGATCTACCACGTGGCCACCTCGTACCAGAACTACTTCGGCCCCGGGCAGGACCCGCTCGACGCCCTGAAGATCTGGCAGGGCGGGCTCGGCATCTGGGGCGCGGTCGCCGGTGGCGCGGTCGGGGCCTGGCTGGCCGGCCGGCAGCTCGGCATCCCGCTGTCGGTGATCGCCGATGCCGTCGCTCCCGGGCTGCCCCTGGCACAGGCCGTCGGGCGCTTCGGCAACTGGTTCAACAACGAGCTGCACGGCGCCGTGACGACGCTGCCGTGGGGTCTCGAGGTGCACCGGATGGACCCGGCGAACCCGGGCCAGGCGCTGCGGGATGTCAACGGCAACCCGGAGCTGCTGCCCGGCCTCTACCACCCGACCTTCGCCTATGAGGCGCTCTGGAACGTCGGCGTGGCGCTGCTGATCTTCGCCGTCGACCGGCGCTTCAAGCTCGGCCGTGGCCGCGCCTTCGCGCTCTACGTGATGGGTTACACCGCGGGGCGCTTCTGGATCGAGATGATGCGCACCGACACCGCCAACGAGATCCTCGGCGTACGGCTGAACGTCTGGACGGCCGCGGTCGTCTTCCTCGGCGCCCTGCTCTACTTCCTGCTGGTGCGTGGCTCCCGCCAGTACCTGATCCCGATCGAGGCGACCGGCCCGGCCCCGGCCGACACCGGCGACGTCTCCCGGGTCGACGTGCAGGCAGCCGAGCGGGCCCGGCACGAGGAGGCCGTCCCGGCCGGCTACCGGGTGGTGACCGAGGAGCAGTTCCAGCGCTACCAGGACACCGGCGAGGTGCCGCCCGAGGCGGAGACCGAGCCTGCCGACACGGAAGCGGCCGACCCGGCAGGCCGGGACGGGAACGATTCGGCTCCGGACGCGACGGATGCCGCCGGACCGGACGCGACCGGTTCCGCGGGACCGGACAGCGCGGCATCCGACGGACCGCGCACCGCCCAGCCCGCCGACGTCGCCTCCGCTACGCCGGCCTCCCCGGCGACGGGTGAGGCGGCCGGTGAACCGGCGCGCAAGCCCGGCCAGAAGGCCGAGCGGGACGGCTGAGCGCGATGACGGCAACCATGCGCAGGGCCCTGGTCGTGGGTGGGGGCATCGGTGGTCTCGCGACCGCCGGCGCGCTGTCCCGCTCCGGCTGGCAGGTCACCGTGCTGGAGCGCGCCGACCGTATCCGGGTCGAGCCGACCGCGCTGCTGCTCTGGCCCAACGCCATCCGGGCCCTGCGGGCGCTCGGCCTCAGCGCCGGGCTGGACGCCATCGCCACCCCGCTGCCCGACGCCGGGGTACGTCGTCCGGACGGCCGCTGGCTGGTCCGGCCCCGGCCCGAGCCGGCCGCCGCCACCCCGGTGGTGGTGCACCGTGAGGACCTGCACGACGCCATGATCGCCGGCCTCGGCGACCGGGTGGAGCTGCGCACCGGATTCACCGTCCGGACGGTGCGCTCCGAGGACGGGCAGCGGCCGGCGGTGGGGGACGGCCACGACCTGATCGAGGCGGACCTGATCGTCGGCGCCGACGGCATCGACAGCGTCGTGCGGTCCCGGCTGGCGCCGGACTCGGTCGCCGTCAGCGCCGGCTGCGTCGCCTGGCGGGCGGTCCTTCCCTGGTACCGCGCCCCCAAGCTGCCCGCGGATCAGCCGGTCAACGGCGAGGTGCTCGGCGCCGGTTACCGTTTCGTCTCCGTCTCGCTGGGCGAGCGTGGCTCCTCGGGCGGCTCCAGCCGCGGCGGCATCTACTGGGTCGCCACCGCCGCGGGCGCGCCCCGCCCGGAGCCGGCGCAGACCCAGCTGGCCCTGCTGCAACGCTGGTACGCCGACTGGCCCGCCCCCATCGGGGAGCTGCTCGCCGCCACCGAACCCGCCGACCTGGTGCAGCAGGAGGTACGCGAGCTGCGGCCGCTGCCGCAGCACTACGGCCGCACCGCCGGCCCGGGCGGGCTGGTGCTCCTCGGCGACGCCGCCCACGCCATGCCGCACCATCTCGGCCAGGGCGCCTGTCTGGCGTTGGAGGACGCCGCCACGCTCACCGGCCTGGTCCGGGAGACCGCGCCCGGTGAGCCGCTGCGGGCGGCGGTCGAGGCGTACCAGCGGCTGCGCCGCCCTCGGGTGGCGGAGGTGGTGCGCCAGACCCGGCGGATGTCGGCGGTGCTGCGCAGCCGGGGGCGGCTGGCGCTGCGTGCCCGCGACGCGGCCCTGAGCACCATCAGCCCCCGGCTCGTGCAACAGGCCGGCAGCACCGCGGGACGCTGGCGCCCACCACTCTGACCGGCACCCCCGCCCCCGGGCGGTGCCAGGTGTGCTGTGACCACCCCGTGCCGAAAGCGCACCGGGGCACCGAACTCCTCGTAGTGAGCTGTGTCACGGGGTGCCCCGCCGCGGACGAGTCGCACCTGCCGAAACCGTGCATCCGGTGCGGTATCCACCCGGCGGTGGCGGTGGTCTTCGTCGCGAGCCCGAAGTGTGATCAATCCGCCTGGAGCTTGCGCGAAAGGGTCTCCCGTAGACTGAATTGAAGCGCAAGGGCCGACGTCGTCCCGAACATGTTCCATTCCTCCCCGACGACAGGAGGCCTGGTGGCTCTTTCGCATCCCCATCAGCCGCAGACCGCTCCCCGCGCCGACCAGGGGCTCTACGACCCCAGTCGCGAGCACGACGCCTGTGGCGTCGCCTTCGTCGCCGATCTGCACGGCCGCCGCTCCCACGACGTTGTCGCCAAGGGGCTGGCCGCGCTCTGCCGCCTGGATCACCGGGGCGCCCGGGGTGCGGAGACCAACACCGGCGACGGCGCCGGGATCATGATCCAGATTCCGGACGAGTTCCTCCGGGCGACCGTCGGCTTCGCGCTGCCGCCGGCCGGGCAGTACGCCACCGGCCTGGTCTTCCTCCCCGACGACGACGCCGGCGAGGCGCGCGCCCGCCAGGTGCTGGAGAAGTACGCCCTGGTCGAGGGGGCCGACCTGCTCGGCTGGCGCGACGTGCCGGTCGACGCGAGCGACCTCGGGGCCACGGCGCTTGCCGCGCTGCCCCGGGTGCGGCAGGTATTCCTCGCCGCGCACCGGCTCACCGACGCGCCCGCCGGCCCGGCCGGGGAGCGCCTGGACGGGCTGGAGCTGGAGCGGGTCGCCTACTGCGTGCGCAAGCAGACCGAGCGGGAGACCGCCGAGCGGGGCGTGCCGGCGTACTTCCCGTCGCTGTCGGCGCGGACCTTCGTCTACAAGGGGATGCTCACCCCGGACCAGTTGCCGGCCTTCTTCCCGGACCTGACCGACTCCCGGGTCAGCAGCGCCATCGCCCTGGTGCACTCGCGCTTCTCCACCAACACCTTCCCGTCCTGGCCGCTGGCGCACCCGTTCCGCTTCATCGCCCACAACGGCGAGATCAACACGATCCGCGGCAACAAGAACTGGATGCAGGCCCGTGAGGCGCTGCTGGCCAGCCCGAACCTGCCGGGCAACATCCGCCGGCTCTTCCCGGTCTGCACCCCGGCGGCCTCCGACTCGGCGAACTTCGACGAGGTGCTCGAACTGCTGCACCTGGCCGGGCGCAGCCTGCCGCACGCGGTGCTGATGATGATCCCGGAGGCGTGGGAGAACGACCCGGACATGGCGGCGGCGAAGCGGGACTTCTACCGCTTCCACGCCAGCCTGATGGAGCCCTGGGACGGCCCGGCCTCGGTCGCCTTCACCGACGGCGAGATCGTCGGGGCGGTGCTGGACCGCAACGGCCTGCGGCCGGGGCGCTGGTGGCGCACCAGCGACGGGCTGGTCGTGCTCGGCAGCGAGGCCGGCGTGATCGACCTCGACCCGGCCACGGTCATCGAGAAGGGCCGGCTGCAGCCGGGCCGGATGTTCCTGGTCGACACCGCCGCCGGGCGCATCGTCCACGACGACGAGATCAAGGACGCGCTCGCCGCCGAGCAGCCGTACGCCGACTGGCTGCACGCCGGGCTGATCGAGCTGGGCGACCTGCCGGCACGCAAGCACATCGCCTACAGCCACGAGTCGGTACGCCGCCGCCAGCAGACCTTCGGCTACACCGAGGAGGAGCTGAAGATCCTGCTCGCGCCGATGGCGCGTACCGGGGCCGAACCGCTCGCCTCGATGGGCACCGACACGCCGATCGCGCCGCTTTCGACCCGGCCGCGACTGCTCTACGACTACTTCCACCAGCTCTTCGCCCAGGTCACCAACCCGCCGCTGGACGCCATCCGCGAGGAACTGGTCACCAGTTTGCAGTCGACCATCGGCCCGGAGGGCAACCTGCTGGACCCGGGACCGGTCAGCTGCCGGCAGATTGTGCTGCCGTACCCGGTGATCGACAACGACGAACTGGCGAAGATCCTCTCCATCGACGCGGACGGGGACCTGCCCGGCTTCAAGGCCGTCCGGGTCTCCGGGCTCTACCGGGTACGCGACGGCGCGGCCGGCATCAAGGCCCGGCTGACCGAGATCTGCCGGCACGTCTCCGAGGCGATCGAGGACGGGGTGCGGATCCTGGTCCTGTCGGACCGGGACTCCACCGCCGACCTTGCCCCGATTCCGTCGCTGCTGCTGACGGCTGCGGTGCACCAGCACCTGGTGCGCGAGCAGACCCGCACCCAGACGGCGCTGATCGTGGAGTCCGGCGACTGCCGCGAGGTGCACCACGCGGCGGTGCTGATCGGCTACGGCGCGGCGGCGATCAACCCGTACCTGGCCTTCGAGTCGGTGGAGGACCTGATCACCACCGGCGCGCTGCCGGGCCTCGACGCGCGCACCGCGGTGCGCAACTACGTCAAGGGCCTCGGCAAGGGCGTCCTGAAGGTCATGTCCAAGATGGGCATCAGCACCGTCTCGTCGTACTGCGGCGCCCAGGTCTTCGAGGCCGTCGGGCTCGGCGACGAGCTGCTGGCGCGCTACTTCGCGGGCACCGCCGGCAAGATCAGCGGCATCGGGCTGGCGGAGATCCACGCCGAGGTGGCCGCCCGCCACTCCCGCGCCTGGTCCCAGGCCCCGGCCGACACCCGGCGCACCCTGGAGGTCGGCGGCGAGTATCAGTGGCGCCGCGAGGGCGAACTGCACCTGTTCAACCCGGAGACGGTCTTCCTGCTCCAGCACGCCACCCGCAGCCGCCAGTACGACGTCTTCCGCCGCTACACCGCCAAGGTCGACGAGCTGGCGGCGCAGGCGGGTTCGCTGCGCGGGCTGTTCCGACTGCGTACCGGTGTGCGCCCGGCGGTGCCGATCGACGAGGTCGAGCCGGTCAGTGAGATCGTCAAGCGCTTCTCCACCGGCGCGATGTCCTACGGTTCGATCTCGGCGGAGTCGCACGAGACCCTCGCCATCGCGATGAACCGCCTCGGCGGCAAGTCCAACACCGGCGAGGGCGGTGAGGACGTCGAGCGGCTGCACGACCCGGCGCGGCGTTCGGCGATCAAGCAGATCGCCAGCGGCCGTTTCGGGGTGACGACCGAGTACCTCGTCAACGCCGACGACCTGCAGATCAAGATGGCCCAGGGCGCGAAGCCCGGTGAGGGCGGGCAGCTGCCGGGCAACAAGGTCTGGCCCTGGGTGGCCCGGACCCGGCACGCCACCCCCGGCGTCGGCCTGATCTCGCCGCCGCCGCACCACGACATCTACTCCATCGAGGACCTCGCGCAGCTGGTCCACGACCTCAAGTGCGTCAACCCGGCGGCCCGGGTGCACGTCAAGCTGGTCAGCGAGGTCGGCGTCGGCACCGTCGCCGCCGGAGTGGCCAAGCTCAAGGCCGACGTCATCCTGATCTCCGGCCACGACGGCGGCACCGGCGCCTCGCCGATGAACTCGCTCAAGCACGCCGGCACCCCCTGGGAGCTGGGCCTGGCCGAGGCGCAGCAGACGCTGCTGCTCAACAAGCTGCGCGACCGGGTCACCGTGCAGGTCGACGGCCAGCTCAAGACCGGCCGGGACGTGGTGATCGCCGCGCTGCTCGGCGCCGAGGAGTTCGGCTTCGCCACCGCGCCGCTGATCGTCTCCGGCTGCGTGATGATGCGCGTCTGTCACCTGGACACCTGCCCGGTCGGCATCGCCACCCAGAACCCGGTGCTGCGGGAACGCTTCACCGGCAAGCCGGAGTTCGTGGAGAACTTCTTCCTCTTCCTCGCCGAGGAGGTCCGCGGTTACCTCGCCGAGCTGGGCTTCCGCTCGGTCGAGGAGGCGATCGGCCAGGCCGAGCTGCTGGACTTCACTCCGGCGGTCGACCACTGGAAGGCCCACGGACTGGACCTCAACCCGGTGCTGGCGGTGCCGGCGCTGCCCGAGGGCGCGGCCCGGCGCGGTATCCGCGCCCAGGACCACGGCCTGGAGCTGGCGCTGGACAACGAGCTGATCGCGCTGGCGCAGCCGGCGCTGACCGAAGGCCGCCCGGTGCGGGCCGACGTGGTGGTCCGCAACGACCACCGCAGCGTCGGCGCGATGCTCGGCGGCGAGGTCGCCCGCCGTCACGGCGGCGCGGGCCTGCCGGCCGACACCATCCAGTTCGCGCTGCGGGGCACTGCCGGGCAGTCCTTCGGGGCGTTCCTGCCGCCGGGGGTCACCCTGCGGCTGGAGGGCGACGCCAACGACTACGTGGCCAAGGGCCTCTCCGGTGGCCGGATCGTGGTGCGGCCGGACGCGGCGGCGCCCTTCGTGCGCCCCGACGCCGACGTCCGGGCCGAGGACCAGATCATCGCCGGCAACACCATCCTGTACGGCGCGACCGCCGGTGAGGTGTTCCTGCGGGGCCGGGCGGGGGAGCGGTTCGCGGTGCGCAACTCCGGCGCCACCGCCGTCGTCGAAGGCATCGGCGACCACGGCTGCGAGTACATGACGGGCGGCACCGTCGTGGTGCTCGGCCCGACCGGACGCAACTTCGCCGCCGGCATGTCCGGTGGCAGCGCCTTTGTCTGGCGGCTCGACGCGCGCCGGGTCAACGCCGAGCTGGTGGATCTCGCGCCGCTGGACGACGAGGAGCGCCAGACGCTGCACGCCCTGGTGCAGCGGCACTTCGCCGAGACCGACTCGGCGCTGGCCGAGGCGTTGCTCAAACGCTGGCCGGAGGCGGTCGAGGAGTTCACCGCCGTGGTGCCGCGCGAGTACCGGCGCGTCAGGGAGATCATGCGGGCCGCCGAAGCCGCCGGCCTCGATGTCGACGAGGCGGTGATGGGGGCGCTCGCCGCGCCCACGGCACCGCCGGCCCGGCCGGCCCTGCCCGAGCCGCGGTCCTCCGAGGAGGTGGCTCGTGCCTGACCCGTCTGGCTTTCTGCGCTACGACCGGCGGCTGCCGGCCCGGCGTCCGGTGCCGGTGCGCATCAGCGACTGGCGTGAGGTCTACCCGCAAGCCGGCGAGGAGCTCACCCGGGAGCAGGCGACCCGCTGCATGGACTGCGGCATCCCCTTCTGCCACAACGGCTGCCCGCTGGGCAACCGGATCCCGGACTGGAACGACCTGGTCCGCACCGGCGACTGGGGTACGGCGATCGAGTCGCTGCACGCCACCAACAACTTTCCGGAGTTCACCGGCCGGCTCTGCCCCGCCCCCTGTGAGGCCGCGTGCGTACTCGGCATCAACGGCGGCGCGCCGGTGACGATCAAGCAGGTCGAGGTCGAGATCATCGACCAGGCGTTCGACCGGGACCTGGTCGCGCCGCAGCCGGCGTCGGTGCGTTCCGGCCGGCGGGTGGCGGTGGTCGGCTCCGGTCCGGCCGGGCTCGCTGCCGCGCAGCAGCTGGCCCGGGCCGGGCACGACGTCACCGTCTTCGAACGCGACGAGGCGATCGGCGGGCTGATGCGCTTCGGCATCCCCGACTTCAAGCTGGAGAAGCAGCACATCGACCGCCGGCTGGCGCAGATGCAGGCCGAGGGGGTCCGGTTCCGCACCGGCGTGAACGTCGGCGTGGACGTCACCGCCGCGCAGCTGCGCGCCGAGTACGACGCGGTGCTGCTGGCCTGTGGCGCGCTGGTCGGCCGGGACACCCCGGAGACGCCGGGACGCGCGCTGCGCGGCGTGCACCAGGCGATGGAGCACCTGGTCGCTGCCAACCGGGCGGTTGCCGCCGCCGGAGACGGCCCGGTTGACGCGGCCGCCATCGACGCCGCCGGCAAGCACGTGGTGATCATTGGTGGTGGTGACACCGCCGCGGACTGCCTCGGGGCTGCCCACCGGCAGGGCGCGGCCGGCGTACACCAGCTCGACCTCTACCCGGCGGCCCCGCACGAGCGGGACGAGGAGCGCGACCCGTGGCCGACCTGGCCGTGGATCCTGCGCGAGTACGCCGCCCACGAGGAGGGTGGCGAGCGGCTCTTCGCCGTCGCCGTACAGGAGTTCGTCGACGACGGCACCGGGCAGGTCCGGGCGGTACGCGTCGCCGAGGTGACCGTCGAGAAGCGCGACGGCCGCCGCATCCTGCACGTGGTGCCGGGCAGCGAGCGGGAACTTGCCGCCGACCTGGTGCTGCTGGCGATCGGCTTCGAGGGCACCGAGCAGCAGCCGCTGCTGGAGCAGTTCGGGGTGACGCGCAACCGGCGCGGCGCGGTCGACGCCCGGCCGGACTGGCAGACCGACGTCGACGGCGTCTTCGTCGCCGGCGACATGCACCGCGGCGCGTCACTGATCGTCTGGGCGATCGCCGAGGGGCGTGCCGCCGCCGCCGGCATCCACCGCTATCTCGACGGCGCCGGCGACCTGCCCGCCCCGGTCGAACCGGCCGCCCAGCCGCTGGCGGCCTTCTGACCATCGCGCGCCGCACCCGCCCCCGTCGGGACCGGACATGGTCACGGTGGGGGCGGCTGCGTACCGGCGGTCCGGACGGGTAACGTCCGAGCATGTCGAAGGCAGCGGACACAGCAGCAGAGAACCGGCCGGAGCAGGCCGGAACCGAGCAGGGCAGGTACGTCATCGCGGGCGGGGAGTTCACCCGCGACCAGCGCTACATCGCCACCCGGATCACCGCCGACGGGCGCGACGGCTACCCGGTCGAACCCGGCCGCTACCGCCTGGTGGTCAGCCGGGCCTGCCCGTGGGCGAGCCGGGTGATCATCCAGCGCCGGCTGCTCGGGCTGGAGGAGGCGCTGCCGATGGCGGTCGCCGGGCCGACCCACGACGCGCGGAGCTGGACCTTCGACCTCGACCCCGACGGCCGGGACCCGGTGCTCGGCATCGAGCGACTCCAGGAGGCGTACTTCGCCCGCTTCCCCGGGTACGAGCGGGGCATCACCGTGCCGGCGATCGTTGACACCACCACCGGTCAGGTGGTGACCAACAACTACCCGCAGATCGAGTGGGACCTGGCGCACGAGTGGCGCGCGCACCAGCGCCCCGGCGCCCCCGACCTCTTCCCCGAGGCGCACCGGGAGGAGATGACCGAGCTGGACAAGGTGGTCTTCCACGACGTCAACAACGGCGTCTACCGCTGCGGTTTCGCCGGCTCCCAGGAGGCGTACGCGAAGGCGTACGCCCAGCTCTTCGGCCGGCTCGACTGGTTGTCGGCGCGGCTGGAGCGGCAGCGCTACCTGATCGGTGACACCATCACCGAGGCCGACATCCGGCTCTTCACCACCCTGGTCCGCTTCGACCCGGTCTACCACGGCCACTTCAAGTGCAACCGCACCAAGCTGACCGAGATGCCGGTGCTCTGGGCGTACGCCCGGGATCTCTTCCAGACTCCGGGCTTCGGCGACACCGTCGACTTCGACCACATCAAGCGGCACTACTACCAGGTGCACACCGACATCAACCCGACCGGCATCGTCCCCTGTGGTCCGGAGCTGGAAGGCTGGCTGACCCCGCACGGCCGCGAGGCACTCGGTGGCCGCCCGTTCGGCGACGGCACCCCGCCGGGGCCGCCGCGCGCCGATGAGGTCGTGCCGCCGGCTCACACCCCGTACGCCGTCTGACGGGCAGGGCCGGGTCCGCTGTCGCCCGCAGGTCTCGGAGCCGGCGCGGCGGGACTGCCCGGCCGGGGAGTTTCCGGGATGGTTGTCGGATCCGGGCGTCGCCGCTCGTGGAGCCAGTGTGCGGCGGCCACGCCGGGCCGGCGCAGCGGGAAGCCGGGTGGGCTCCCCGTTTCGAGACTGCGAGGAGACGACCATGACGGAGTACCTGATCAGCTTCAACGACGAGTGGGTGCGCGAGCACACGGCGGAGGAGTTGCAGGCGAAGAGAGAGGTCAGCTGGGCCCTGATGGACGAGATGCAGGCCGCGGGTGTGCTGCTCTTCAGCAACGGTGGGCTCGACCGCTCCACCGCGATCTGCAGCGTCGAGTCGGTGGACGGCGAGCCGGTCTTCAGCGACGGTCCGTACGTCGAGACCAAGGAGCATCTCGGCGGCTTCGCCGTGGTGGACGTTCCCGACGACGCGGCGGCGCGGTACTGGGCCGGCCGGCTCGCGACCACGCTCGACTGGCCGCAGGAGGTGCACCGGTTCGCGGGCGCCGGGGCGATCCGGCGCAGCGGCTCCGGGCAGTAGCCGGCCTGCGGCCACACCGCTCGGATGCGGCCGCGAGTCCGGTCCGCCGCCCCGGTCGCCGGTCGGGACCGGGGTGCGGCGGACCGGACTCAGGCCGCTTCCTTCAGGCCGTCGTGGGCCGCGCTGCTCAGACCGCCTTGGTGAGGGCGGCGTACTCGTCGTCGGTGAGCTGCACCTGCGCGGCGGCGACGTTCTCCTCCAGGTGCGCCACCGATGAGGTGCCGGGGATCGGGAGCATGACGGGGGAGCGGCGCAGCAGCCAGGCGAGCGCGAGCTGCGCCGGGGTGGCGCCGTGCTCGCGGGCGATGGCGTCCAGTGGCCCGCCGGGCTTGGCGAGCTCGCCGGTGGCGATCGGGAACCACGGGATGAACGCCAGGTCGTTGCGCTCGCAGTACTCCAGCACCTCTTCGGACTGGCGGTTGGCCACGTTGTAGAGGTTCTGTACCGAGACGATCGGCGTGATCGCCTGCGCCGCTTCGATCTCGGCGACGCTCACCTCGGAGAGTCCGATGTGGCCGATCTTGCCCTCCTGCTTGAGCAGGGCCAGCTCGCCGAGCTGGTCGGCGAGCGGCACCTTCGGGTCGATGCGGTGCAGCTGGTACAGCGGGATCTGCTCCAGGCCGAGGTGGCGCAGGCTCAGCTCGCACTGCTGGCGCAGGTACTCCGGCCGCCCGACCGGCCGCCAGTCGTGCGGGCCGGAGCGGGTCAGCCCGGCCTTGGTGGCGATGACCAGGTCATCGGCGTACGGGTGCAGCGCCGCGCGGATCAGCTGCTCGCTGACGAAGGGCCCGTACGAGTCGGCGGTGTCGATGAAGGTAACGCCGAGCTCGACGGCGCGGCGCAGCACCCGGACCGCCTCGGCCGGGTCCTTCGGGTCGCCCCAGACGCCGGGGCCGGTGATCTGCATCGCGCCGTAGCCGAGCCGGTCGACGGTCAGGTCCCCGCCGATGCGGTAGGTGCCCGATGCCTTCGCGGGCCGTGCGTCGGCGTCTGCCATGAGTGGATCTCCCATTCCTCGTCGGATGTCTCACCTCGAATCTAGTCACCGCCGCCGGAGCGTGCCGGGCGCACGGTGCCGTGCGGGGTGCGGGAATCCGGCCCGGCGGGTCCGGCCGGCGTCGACGGCGCGGGCCAACGGAACGGGGGCCGGGGCAGGCCGAGGCCGCGGAGCGTTCCATTAATCGAAATGTTTCTATACTATTGCGAGCACGTTACAACCCCCCGGCCACGCGCGCGGTCTGAGGCTTCCCCCACCCCTGCCTCGTGGAGGTCGTTCCATGACACGTCGACCGCTCGCCCGCGCCCTCGCCGGCTTCCTCGCCGCCGCTGCCACCGTGCTGGCCGCCGCGCTCGCTCCGAGCGCCGCACACGCCGCCGCCCCCGTGCACTACGTCGCCCTCGGCGACTCCTACTCCTCCGGTGTCGGTGCCGGCCCGTACGACCTCTCCACCTGCCTGCGCAGCCAGAAGTCGTACGCCCCGCTCTGGGCGGCCAGTCACTCGGTTGCCAGCTTCGCCTTCCCCGCCTGCGGGGGAGCTGTCACCTCCGACGTGCTCGGCAAGCAGCTCTCGTCGCTGAGCAGCACCACGACCCTGGCGACCATCACCATCGGCGGCAACGACGCCGGGTTCGCCGACGTCATGATCAGTTGCCGGTTCGGCAGCCTCTCCACCTGCACCAACGCGGTCAACGGTGCCAAGACCTTCGCCACCTCGACGCTGCCGGCCCGGCTGGACCAGACGTACGCGGCGATCCGTGACCGCGCGCCGAACGCCCGGCTGATCGTGCTCGGCTACCCGCGGCTGTTCGAGACCGGCTCCTGCGGGCTGCTCGCGATGAGCACGACGAAGCGGGCGCTGCTCAACGAGGCCGCGGACACCCTCGCCTCGGTCACCTCGGCCCGGGCCCGGGCCGCCGGGGCCACCTTCGTCGACACCCGCAGCTTCTTCGCCGGGCACGGCGTCTGCGGCGCGACCCCGTGGATCCTCGACGTCTCCGGCGTCATCGAGGCATACCACCCCAACGCCAACGGCTACCGGTACGGCTTCCTGCCCGCACTGAACTCCGTCACGGGCTGAGCCCTGCCACCGGCTGAGCCCCGAGGGCTCCGTCACGTCTGACCGATGCCACGGGCTGACCCACGTCAGACACCGTTCCCACCGGCGGTCCGCACCGGGCCGTCGGCGGGACCCGTGTCCGCGCCCCGGTGCGGGAACTGTTCAGCCGGGCTGACCCGTCAGGTAGCGCACGCCCGGGACCTGGTTCAGTCCGGGGTCGTGGAAGCCGCGGGTCAGCGGATAGGGCTCCAGGTGCAGCGCACGCAGGATCGCCACGTGCTGCTCGGGCGCCGAGCCGTGCGGGGCCGGACCGCGCAGCACCCCCGCCAGCAGTTCGGGATCGACCCGTCCGGCGCCGAAAGGCACGAAAGGCTCCGGGTCCGCGCCCGAAGGGCCGGCCGGCGTCGGCGCCTCCGGGGCGATCACCACCCCGTCGATACGGCGGACGAACTGTCCGTCGGCGTCCTGGGACCATTCGACCAGCTTGGCGACGTCCGAGACGTACTCGTGGTTCTGCCGGCCGTTGCGGAAGACCTGGGCCAGCATCACCTCGGAGTCGACCTGGAACGCGAGCGCCGGGCAGCGGGCCCGCCAGCTCAGCTGCCGGCCCAGTACCTCGGCGCGGGAGGCGTCGTCGCCGCGGTCGCGCGGGATCACCGCCCAGCGCTGCTCGCCCACCGGCGCCACGAGCACCTCCGCACGCAGCTCGGCCACGGCCCGCTCGACCGCCGGGTACTCCGCGGCCAGCAGTACGGTCTGGTAGTTCGTTCCCATCCGAACCCCTCCCCGGCCGATCCCGGTGGCCGACCTTCACGATCTTGAAGGATCCTAGACCGACCAGCGGGCGCTGTCGCGGCGCGGCGTGTCACCAGCGGTTGCGGGCCTCCTCGGCCCAGCCGACCAGGCCGTCGAGCTCCACCCGCTCACCGTCGCCGATCTCGGCCCACCCCGAGAAATGCCCGAAACACTGGTGCGTCTCGCCGGCGAGCACCCCGAGATTCGTACGGGAGACCCGCTCGTGGAACGGGGTGAAGCGCGCGTCGAGGCGCTCGCCGCTGATCCGCCACGGGCGCAGCCAGTCCGCCCGGTCGTAGCTCCACCGCAGCTCCTCGCCGATCTTGTGCAGCCGGCCGTCGACGAAGACGGCGTTCTCGGTCATCCCGGTGCCGTCGGTCCAGACGCCGCCGAGCTGGACGGCCCGGCCGCCCGGGGCGCAGCCGGCCGCCCAGTTCCAGCGTGCCGAGTAGGGCCACCGGCCCCGGCCGTGGTCGAGCACCGCGAAGGAATCGGCGGCGGAGATCTCGTACGTGGCCGTGCCCAGACGCAGCCGTCCGCTCACCGGCCGCCCCAGATCCTTGAGGGTGTACTGGAAGAGCCGGTCGCTCCACGGCACCACCACACCG
>Ga0233365_1000164_pt1 | contig 34984 bp, 30 predicted proteins | sample ElkDunMinimDraft_27_FD_191535 | JGI IMG/M metagenome (GOLD analysis project Ga0233365, IMG submission 191535) | Fecal eukaryotic communites from dung pellets of Tule Elk in California, USA - Elk Dung C36 | ecosystem: Host-associated > Mammals > Digestive system > Large intestine > Fecal | place...
TTCCGGTAAATGTTTCCAAAGGTTGTTTCTGTTCGGTTAGTTTAAAATCTATCTGATAGTGCTTTTTGCCCTTATTGGCTTTTTTATAGGTGTCAAAAGAATGATCTAAAACTTCTAAAAGCGCCTTGGTAACACTGGCTCCTGTATCAATAACAAGTTCTGCCAACACATCACCCGATTCGTCTGTACAGATTGTTCCTTTTGTGTTTGCCATGGTAATAAGTCCGAAAGTAGGGTGCGATGCTTCAATTTCAGAAACATCATCAGGAATAGTAAGCATACCTTGTTCGTCGGTGTTTCCGATCCATTCTTTTGTGGCAGCATTGTTTACAATAACGTTTTGCAGCAGCGTGTTATCTGTACAATTTTTAAACTGTGTCTGTGCTGTACAAATTGTTTGTGATAGCAGCAATAGGGCAATAACTGTTTTTAAGTTTTTCATTTCTTTAGGGATTTGGTTGGTAATGATTTGTATTGATTTTCATTGAGGAATTAACTGTTAAGCGATTCCTGTTTTAAGTATAGACGAAAATAAATAGAAAAAGGTTGGAAATTGAATTAAATAAAAGTTTTATTGATAAAACGGTTACTTCATTACAAATAAAAACCACATGTGATTTTAACAATACACATGTGGTTGATTAAGGTTCATAGGTGCTTAATAAATAAAATTTTTTTGTTCACATTTTAATTTATAAGTATAAGTGAACGGATATATTTCAATAATTTCTTTTGTAAGTTTCAAATAAACCGAACAATTTTTAAATCATTTTAATTAATGATAATAACTCGAATGAAAATGTAGTTCATTTGTTTTTCAGAGCAAATATGACAGATTTATTGGAATGCTACAGGCAAAAGAATAAATAATTAAAAAAATGTACGATTTTGACGTTTTTATTAAACAGATATATCTTAAATAAATACTTTTTAAATATGTAAGGTGTTTGTTATTAGTTAGTTACTTATTGATTTAAAAGTGCTGCTTTTTTCGTATTTTTGTTTTTGATAATAGAGCGAAAATTGACGATTCTGCCCAAAAAAATATTCTTTCTTATTGTATTATGTACTGTTTTTGCCTTACCTGGTTTTATCTATGGTCAGTCGGTAAACAATTCGTATGAAAAAATGTGGAAAATAATCCATTCTGACACGATTACAAAAGAAAATAAACTGCATTATTTAGATCTTTACGCACAAAAAGCACGCAACGAAAAAAACTATTATGAGGAATATCGTGCCTTAGAAAAAAAATCGTTTAATATTCCTTTTGATCAGGCAGTAATGCTGCTTCACAAAATGAGTCCGTTGGTTCAGGCACTTAAAAACGATAGCATTACAGGCGATTTTTTAAATAGAAGTGCAACGCTATACTATAAAAACAGACATTTTAAAGAGGCCTTGGATTATGCCGTACAATCTGAAAAATTTAGTGCCAGAACGGGACACCTGTATACTTTAAATGCTACCCGAATTGATATTGGAAACATATATTACCATACCAAACGTTACGAAAAAGCAAAGGTCTATTTTGAACAAGCCAGAGATTATTATAAAAAAAATGTTGATTACAATCATTTGCAAGGTTATATAAGCAGTTTGTATAGTTTAAGTAAATGTTATTGGCAGTTAGAAGATTTAGCGGCGCTTCAAAAAACAATTGCCGAGAGCGAAAAGATGATTCCTAAATTGAATCCGGATTACAGAATATTAGAAGAAGCATATCTTAACTATTTGAAAGGTGGTTATGAGTTTTTACGTAAAAATTATGATCTTTCGCGTACGTACTTCAACAATGCTTTGCCTGAAATTAAAGATAATGATGATGTTACAAATGAATATGTAATCTATCTTTATTTAGGGAAGATTAATTGGAAACAAGGTAAAAAGCAGGAAGCTGTAACCTATTTTACTAAAATTAACGATTTGTTTCAGGAAAGAAAATTTTTGAATTACGAATTACGCGAGGCTTACAACTATCTACGTACCTACTATAACGAAACAGGACAAACAGATTTACAGCTTCAAACCACAGAATCTTTAATAGCTCTAAATCAACAGTTCGAAAAAGAACAACAATATCTTACTGATGTGCTTCATTATCAGGTAGAAAGTAATCAGTTGCAGTCCGATAAAATTGCTCTGAATGAACAGTTAAATAACATCGATAAGATCCCTTTTGGTATTTGGATAGCTTTAGGAGGTACGTTATTACTTGTAACTGCTGTTGTGTTTTTTAAATTTCGAAAGAAAAGGATTAAAACCGAATTCTTGCAGGATTCATATTCAAATGAAAAGGATAATTTATCAGATATACAATTAGTTGATGAAAATCATACTGAAGACATTAATAAAGAATTTACAAATACAGATTCGCAAAATATATCCCAACATAAAGAAAAAGATAGCTCCAAATCATTATCTTCAACAGAGAAACGTTTAATGAAGGAATTTAAGTTGTTTGAAGCAAAGAAAGAATTTAAGAAAACAATTACTCTAGAGCAGTTGGCAGCACAGTTTGGTACCAATCGTACCACACTTTCAAACTTTCTTAATACTTACAAAGGTGGCTACAATAATTATTTAAGTAAATTGCGTATAGCAGCTGTTGTTGCAGATCTTGAAACAAATAAAAACCTCCGAAAAAAAACACTTCAGGAAATTTCCGTCATTTACGGTTTTCCCAATGCAAAAGCATTTAGCAGCCAGTTTAAAACAGAAATGAAGAAAAGCCCGCTAGATTATATCAAGCAGTTAGAGCAGAAAAACGATGATCTTAAAAATACAATAGATAATTGATCTTTATTAACATTGTTAATGTTAAGTAAACTCTTGTTTTTTGCTTAAACTAAAAATACCACTTCAGTTTTTTATAAGAAATTTGCTGATTTTCCTACAATAAAAAACGCACATAATTAACAGATCAAACCCAAACGGCATAATTATTTATGTCTTGTATTCATGATGTATCGAAAAACATACTATTAAATAAGGTATATAATTAGGCCCGCTATCTGGCAATATTCACATCTATGATTTTTTAAACCCGATATTTTTTGTATCTTACAGATTATAACTCCTATTTTAATCGTAAAAAGTAAGTATAATGAAGAGTACATTTCCTTTCCTAACATTTCTTTTAAGTATATTTCTGCTCGTTGGTTGTAATAGTAAAAACAGTGAAGACCAACTGCGACAACGTGAACTTGATCTGCAGTTACGGATTGATTCTTTTGCCAATGTAGAAAAAGAGTATCATGAACTATTACAGATGAAAGACAGTATTGTGAAAGCAGATTCGTTAAGACTGGTTAATGATTCTTTGAGTTCGGTGGTAAAATTCTGGCCACAGCATCTTGCAGGCAGATGGAATGGCAGATTGGTTTGTACAGAATCAGACTGTAGCGATTATGTCATTGGCGATCAAAGGGTAGATACCTGGGAATTTAAAAGCGATTCGCTTAATCTGTATGCCGATCTGCTGAATAATAAAAATCAGATTGTTCGTACATACAATGCGGCTTTTTCGGGAAATAATATTGTTCTTTCCTTTAAAACCGATCCTTCTGTGAGTAAAAAGGTTGCTATGCAGACCACATTGAACGAAATAATGCCCGATAAAATGAAAGGCATTCATACAATTACCATAGATAACGACTGTACGGCTAAATTTACTGTAGAGTTTACTAGACCTTCTTCAAATAAAAAATAATAAAAATAGACCGTAAATGTTACTTCTTAGTATTCAAAACGTATCGCTACCCATTGCAGATCCTGTGTTAAAGTTTCTGCTGTTGCTTATTATTATACTTTTTGCACCATTGCTTTTAAACAAAATTAAAGTACCACATTTGCTGGGGCTAATTATTGCGGGTGCTGCTATTGGTCCTAACGGTTTCAATATATTGGCTCGTGACAGCAGTATTGTAGTAACGGGAACAACAGGTTTATTGTACATTATGTTCTTAGCTGGATTGGAAATCGACATGGGCGATTTTAAAAGAAATAAATGGAAAAGTATGGGCTTTGGGATCTATACTTTTATAGTGCCGTTTGTTTTGGGGTTCTTGGGCGCATATTATCTGTTGCAGTTTAACTTGCTTACTTCGGTACTTTTTGCCAGCCTTTTTTCGTCGCATACTTTAATAGCCTATCCGTTGGTAAGTAAAATCGGAGTTGCGAAAAATCTGGCGGTAAACATCGCAGTGGGTGGAACCATGATTACCGATATTCTGGCACTTTTGGTATTGGCTGCTTGTGTGGGAATGGCGCAGGGTGAAGTAGGTACCGAATTCTGGATAAGATTGTCGCTTTCCATTCTAGTGTTCGGAATGATTGTTCTCTTGGTTTTTCCAATCATTGCACGCTGGTTTTTTAAGAACGTAAAAGATAAAATATCACAGTATATTTTTGTGCTGGTAATGATTTACCTTGCTGCATTGCTTGCCGAAGTAGCTGGAGTTGAAGCCATTATTGGAGCTTTCTTGGCAGGTTTGGCTCTTAACAGACTTATTCCGCATACCTCATCGCTTATGAACAGGGTAGAATTTGTGGGTAATGCCATATTTATTCCGTTCTTTTTGATAAGTGTAGGTATGCTGATCGATTTCAGTGTGTTTTTCAAAAGTTGGGATACTATAACAGTTGCTTCCATTATGTTGGTTGCTTCTATTGCCGGAAAATACATTGCAGCAGTTTTAACTCGCAAAACCTTCAAGCTGAATAAAGAACAAGGGAAGTTGATTTTTGGATTAAGTTCGGCATCCGCTGCTGCAACATTGGCAGCGGTAATGGTGGGATACAACATTATTATTTCTGAAACCGCTGCAGGTGAACCTGTCCGACTTTTAAATGAACACGTATTGAATGGAAGTATTCTTCTTATTCTGGTTTCTTGTACCATTTCGTCGTTTATATCGCTTGCAAGTGCAGAAAAAATTGCAGAGGCTGATAAAGAAGATACGGTTGCTGGTGAAACAGACGATAAGGAAAATGTACTGCTGGCTGTTAATTATATGGACACTGTTGATCCTATGGTGAACCTGGCAGTAATAATAAAATCAAAAACAAATAATGACGGACTCTTTGCGTTGAATGTTATCAACGAAGAAAAAAATGATTCTTCGGTAAAAAACGCCGAAAAAATATTGCACGATGCCGTTATAAAAGCTTCCGCAGCCGATGAGGTTTTAACGCCATTAACCCGATACGACAGCGATGTGGTAAACGGAATTAACAATGTAATTAAAGAAAAAAAGGTAACAGATTTGGTTATAGGTTTGGAAAACGGTAGAGAATTTTCTTCGTCATTCGTTTACAACTTATACAACGGCTATCTGCAAAGCAAGCAGACCAATGTGTTTGTGTACCACGCTGCGCAGCCTATAGCAACCATTAAAAGGCAGATAGTAATAATTCCGTCAAAATCACATTTAGAACCGGGATTTTTCCATTGCCTGCTTCGTGTATGGAATATTGCCCGAAATACAGGTGCGAAGGTCGATTTTTATGCAACTGCATCTTCTATCAGAATTCTTAAAAGAGTCATTAAAAAAGTAAATATCGAAGCTGAATTTAACGAAATTAATTCTTGGAAAGAAGTAGAAGCTGTATTGTCAGAAATCAGTGATAATCAGGGATTGATTATGTTAATGGCAAAAAGAGGCATGGCATCTTATTTTCCTCAAATGAGCCGTATGCCGGCACTGCTTAACCGTGATTTTCTTGATAAAAACTATCTGCTGGTATATCCGTACCACGGAACTGAAGTTGATAATACCGAAGAAAGATCGGTAAGCAACCACGGCGATTTCGTGGAAATTGGAAATATTGTAGGTAAGTTGTTTAAATAGTTAAACTTAAAAAAAGTCATTAATTTAAAGAATAAATTACTCCGTATTGGAATTGCTAATTGTTCTGCAATTTCAGTTCGGAGTTTCAATCATATATCAAATAGTTTTATTTTTAAAATGTAATTGACTGTATCTAATTTAGCTATAAGTATAAATTTTTTGTACAATTTAAAGTATAGTATGTTTTATAAATGTTGGATTAATCTATTTATCTTTCTCACAAAATACTTACCTAAAACATTTCATCAACAAGTTCCTTATTTATCATACTTCCTGCAATACCACCGGTTGCCACAGCATAAGAAACAGATCGCATCATGCTTGAATTATCACCACACGCAAAAACACCTGCAATATTCGTTTTCTGAAACGGATCTGTTTTAATATGACCCATTTCTGTCAGTTCACAACCTAGCATTGCTGGTATGTCCGAATGTTGTTTAAAAGGAACAGCTGCATATAGCGCATTAAGTTCCATAGTTTCACCATCTTCAAAAACAATGTTTGTAAGATGTCCGTTCTCATGAATCACTTCCTGTATCTTTTTTCTGTAACAGGTATATTGTGCATTTGAAATTTGTTGCGTTGTTCACCAGTAAAAACTGCTTTACCTGATGTTATTATATTCACATCATTGCTTAAGTTGTGTACCAATGATGCTAGATGAAGTGCTCTTTCACCGTTTACCATGATGGCTGTTTTTTGGTTGCGGAATTCATAGCCATGGCAGTACGGACAATGAATAATGGATATTCCCCAGCATTGTTCAAACCCCTTTATATCGGGCATTATATCCGTGATTCCGGTTGCAAAAATTAGTTTTTTGGCGATGAATTCTAATCCCTCTAAAGTTTCGATGATAAAGCCTGTGTCTGTTTTTCTTCCACTTGCAGCAAATCCGTTGTGCAGACGAACCGTAGGATAGTTAAGAACCTGTATTCGGGCTTTTTCGGCTATTACTGCGGGTGTTTCCCCATCGTAGGTAATAAAGTTGTGCGACTGCGGTGTTTGTCTGTTACATGGTAATCCGCTGTCTATAATCAGTACGTTATGTAGCGAACGTTCTAATGCCATTGCAGCCGACAGTCCGGCATAGCTTCCGCCAACGATGATTACGTCAAAATTAATTGCTGTGTCCATGTTTCTTTTTTTAGTAGATGAATCTCATGCAAAGATAACATGTTTTTGTATTAATGCGATATTGTTGCATTAGTAAATTTAATTGTTTTGCCGTAAATTTGTAATAGAAATAAATAAAACATGAAACGTAGGAATACGCCTTCTAAAGATGCAGTGCTTAACCTGCTCACAGATGCAGGCAAGGCAATGAGTCACGAAGCTATTGAAAAACAGATAGCGGTAGATATTGACCGCGCTACTATTTATAGGGTGCTGAACAGTTTTTGTGCAGACGGATTTGTGCATAAGATTGTAGCAGAAGACGGCAAACAGTATTTTGCCATTTGTAATAAATGTGAGGATAAAAAGGAAACTAATCATCATTTTCATTTTCGTTGTACGGTTTGCCAAACAATTGAATGCCTGCCGGAAACGGTTCATTTTTCAACTCCGAAGGGTTACAGCGTAAGTAGCGTAAACTGTGTGCTTATAGGAACTTGTAAAGATTGTTCTGAAGCATAAAATATACACGGAAAATACCCGTAGAGAAAATTTACTCGAAATGCGATCCCTCAAAATAAGGGTTCTTTTTCTTAAATTTTGTATCTTTATAAATCATATAAATAAATACTCTATGATGAAAAGAAATCTTTTAATAGCAATGATGTCGCTTGCGTTAGTCGCTTGTGCCGATAAAAAAGAACAGGAAAACACCGAAAAATTAACTGTTGAAACTACCGAAGTTACCGCCGATCCAAAAGAACTGCTGGGTAAAGAATGGAAACTGAAAGAACTCAACGGAACAAAAGTGGTTATAGACAGTACCGCAGGAAATCAGCCGTATATAAAATTTGATGACCTTCAAAAAGCATCAGGCAATTTGGGATGTAACGGCTTTGGTGCAAAAGTAGAATTCTCGGGGAACAACAACGTAAAAATTTCCGAAATTATGTCTACCAAGATGGCATGCGGATCTATGCAAACCGAAACGCAGTTTAGCGAAGCTCTGCAAAAAGCATCTACATACATCACGTCAGGAACAACGCTTTATTTGAATAACGCAGAAAATACTACGATTGCCGTGATGGAATCTGATATGTAAGAAATTTTAATTTTCTTACGTAAATCAATACAATAAAACGGATGAAAAAACGAATAATAAGTAATACCGATCTTGATATAGCTCCTTTAAACTTTGGCGGAAATGTTTTCGGATGGACATTGAATGAAAAAGAATCGTTCCATATTTTGGACAGATTTACTGAAGCAGGATTTAATTTCATTGATACTGCCGATACTTATTCCTGGTGGGTAAACGGAACCGGCGGTCAGTCCGAAGAAATCATCGGTAGATGGATGCGGGAAAGAAAGAACAGAAACAACATCGTACTGGCTACAAAAGTGGGATCCGAAACCAAGGAACACGGTTTTGATATCAGCAGAAAACACATTCTTAAATCTGTTGACGAATCGCTGAAACGCCTTTTTACCGATCACATTGATTTGTATTACACGCATTTTGATGATAACGTAACTCCCGTAGAAGAAACCTTGGCAGCTTACGATGAAATTATTAAGGCAGGGAAGGTTAGATACATAGCGGCATCTAATGTTTCGCCCGAAAGGTTGATGGAATCTTTTGAAGTCGCAGAAAAGAATAATCTGCCGAAGTATGTAGCATTGCAGCCTCATTACAATTTGGTAGAAAGACAAAAGTTTGAAACACAGTATGTTCCGTTAGTTGAGAAATTTGGATTGAGTGTGTTCCCATACTGGTCTTTAGCATCAGGTTTTTTAACCGGAAAATACAGAACAGAAGCCGATTTTGAACAAACAGCAAGAGGAGGCGGAATCAAAAAATATTTTAATGCGGATGGAAAAGCAGTACTGGCTGCATTGGATAAGGTTTCAGCAAAACACAATTCTCAACCTGCAACTGTTGCTTTGGCTTGGCTGCTGGCAAATCCTTTAATTACAGCACCTATTGTTAGTGCAACAAGTGAAAAACAGTTGCAAACCATTTTTAAAGCACCACAATTGCAACTGGATTCGGAAGATATGGAAATTCTTAACAGTGCAGGTAAATAATATGAATTGATACGGAGTGAAATCCGTAATTTTATAATCTTTTTTATTCTTATTTAACAAGGACGCTTTTACCGAAAAGTATTTTTTTACTGCTAGGTTTTCTGTAACTTTATAGAGATTGCTATTTTAAACTACAAAATTATTGCTATGAAAAGAATTACAACAATTGCATTGGCGTGCTTGTGCATAACTGCTGCGCATGCACAAAAAATTAAAGAACTTTCCGAAAAAGAAAAACAGCAGTACAGCAAACAAGACAGCGTAACGGTAATGACTACTGTGGGACCGCTTAAACTGCCGCCTCCGTACGCTACAGAATCCGTAACATTCAGACATGTAATGGCTGATTGGCCCGAAGGACAACTGCCAAAAGTACCTGCCGGATTTAAGGTGGAACGCTTGGCAGCAGATCTTAAAAATCCGCGTACTTCATACATAGCAACAAACGGCGATTTATTCGTAACCGAATCAAATACTTTTAACAGCGCAGACAGAATCACCATCTTAAGAGATGCCGATAAAAACGGCAGCTACGAAGTAAAGGAGGTATTTGCCGATAATTTAAAACTTCCATTTGGTACTTTAATCGTGAAAGATCAGTTTTATGTCGCCTTGAGTGATGGTCTGTATGTTTATCCTTATAAGTCAGGCGATATGAAACTGCAGGGTAATGGACGAAAAATAGTGGAGCTTCCGGCAGGCGGATACAACAATCATTGGACGCGAAACATCATTACCAATAAAGAGCAGACTAAAATTTATATATCGGTTGGTTCTGCAAGTAATGTGGGCGAGTACGGATTGGAAAAAGAAGTCCGCAGAGCTGCTATTTTAGAGGTGAATTTAGATGGATCCGGAGAAATTATCTATGGTTCGGGCTTGAGAAATCCGGTGGGTATGGACTGGAATCCGGTGGATGGTTCATTATGGACGGCTGTAAACGAACGCGATAATTTGGGCGACGGTTTGGTGCCAGATTATGTAACAAAAGTGCAGAAATCGGCGTTCTACGGCTGGCCTTATTCGTATTTTGGTAACATAGAAGATCCGCGCCTAAAAGATATACGTCCCGATTTGGTAAAGCAGGCGGTTGTGCCCGATGTTGCGGTGGGCAACCACACGGCTTCTTTAGGGTTGACGTTTTATGTAGGATCTAAATTCCCAGAAAAATACAGAAACGGTATTTTTGTTGCCCAACACGGTTCATGGAATAAATCTTCGTTTTCTGGATACAAAGTGGTATTCATTCCTTTTAAAGATGGAAAACCCACTGGTCCGCCAGAAGATTTCATGACGGGTTTTATTGCCGATAATGAGAAGGCGAAAGTTTACGGAAGACCGTCTGCGGTTAAGAATCTTCCCGATGGTTCGCTGCTTGTAAACGACGATAGCGGAAATGTACTGTGGCGCATCTCCTACACGGGTAACTAGTTTGTATTAGTTATGAGAGATTTTTTAATGGTGATTATTTTTGTGCTCGGAATTACTCACGTACGGGCACAAGATTCGCTGCATTCCACCTTGTTGCAAGATTTGGTGATTAGTACTTCCGGTCCGCAAATGTATCCGCTGCAAGTCTCCGACAGTATTTTTCAGCTGCCTGCTTCGGTCGCCAAATTAGATACAAGACTTTTACAGAGCAATAACAGGGTAGAACTGGCACCAATACTTAACACTGTGCCGGGTGTATTTATGCAGTCGGGTACTTTTAATACCAACCGACTTTCTATTCGTGGAATTGGTGCGCGAACGCCTTACGGAACCAACAAGGTACGTGCGTTTTTCGGAAATATTCCTCTTACTGGTGGAAACAGTGAAACAACAATTGAAGATATCGATCTGGAATTCCTACAAAATATTCATATCATTAAAGGACCGCTTTCAAGTGTGTACGGTGCCGGTTTGGGTGGAGCCGTTTTGCTTCAGCCAAAAACACCCGATCCTGAACAAATGCAGGCAGGTGTTTCTGCAACGGTTGGGTCGTTCGGACTGATAAAAAATCAGCTTTTTGTATCATCGGGTGCCGATACTTATAGTTTTAATGTGGGATACCATAAGATTGAAAATAACGGATACCGTGAAAACAGTTCGTATTACCGCGAAGGCATAACCATAACGGGCGATGCGTTTCGAAGAAAAAAATCAAAACTAACATACCTTTCGCAGTACACTTCGCTTAAGGCGTATATACCAAGTTCTATTGATAGGGAAACGTTTTTGAACAATCCTAAAGCAGCGGCTACAAATTGGAAGGAAGCAAAAGGATACGAAGCATACAAAAATTTCATGATTGGTTTAAATTACGATTTTGCTGTTCATGAAAACATTACCTCGGCTACATCTGTTTTTTATTCGTTGAAAGACAGTGACGAACCACGACCTTTTGATATTTTAAAGGAGAATACCAAAACATTTGGTGCACGTTCGCAGTTTGTTGGCAGCTGGCAGTTGGGTGGCAAACTTTTAAAGGCAACGGTGGGAATTGAGTTTTTTCAGGATGGATATGATGCGGCAACTTTTGAGAATTTGTATCTTGAAAATAACGGACAGGGAAGTTTGGCAGGGGCAGATAAAAACCGTCTGTATCAAACCAGGAATTTTGTAAATGTTTACAGCCAGCTTCGGTATGTGTTTTCGGAAAAGTGGGAGCTGAATGCCGGACTTAATTACAATAAAACATCGTTCGTGCTGCAACAGAAGTATCCGCTTGAAAATGCCTACGATACGCCTTATGGTTACAACGGAATCTGGGCTCCGCAGATCGCATTGTCGTATCAGCCATCAAAACTGCAAACAGTCTATCTTTCGGTCGGCAGAGGCTATTCTTTACCATCAATCGAAGAAACAATGGACGAAAACGGACAGGTTAATACATCGATCAAACCGGAAAACGGCTACAGTGTGGAACTAGGAACTAAATTGTTTTCTGCCGATAAAAGATTCTATGCAGAAGCTGCTCTTTACCGAATGAAAGTAAACGATTTGTTGGTGGCGCACCGTGTTTTAGAAGACCAATATGTTGGGGTAAATGCGGGCAGTACCATTCACATGGGTTTGGAATTCATGGCGCAGTACAAGTGGCAGTTGGGTGTTAAAACACAAATTATTCCTTTTGTGTCGGTCGCATTGGGTAATTTTATGTTCAACGATTTTAAACAGAACGATCAGGATTTCTCGGGAAATGATCTTACCGGAGTACCTAAAAATCAGTTTACAGGTGGTTTTATGTTCAATCTGCCGTATGGTTTCGGTTTAAAAGCAGATTATTTCTTTGTTGATAAAATTCCTTTGAATGATGCCAATGCTCTTTTTACAGATTCATACAGTCTGTGCAATGCTGCTTTGAACTGGCAGGGTAAGGTTACAAGTGCATTGTCTTTATCGGTAAACATAGGAGTAAACAATATTTTTAACGAACACTATGCTTCAATGGTGCTGGTGAATGCCACAGGTTTTGGCAACAGCGCACCAAGATATTATTATCCGGGACAGCCTGTGAATTATTTCGGATCTTTTCAGTTGAGGTACACTCTTTGAGTTGATGAATTATTATCGAAATAAAAGAGAAATAAAAGAGAAATAAAATATTGACAATGGATTATTTTGGTCTGTTTTAGTAGTAGCAACAAATATATGAAATTATGCCAGATGCTTGAATACCTTCTAGTATATACGATAAATTAAGTCACACATGTTTATAACAGCAAATAAATATATTTTCAGTAAGTTTTTTATCTTTATAAATTAACTTTTATCATTTAAAAAAAATCCTCATTTTAAAATTAAGTGTGGTGCAACCTCAATAATTTTCTATCTTTAAACTATAAAACAGAATAATGAAAAAAAGCGTTGTTTTTATGGGAATGGTTATGGCACTGATTATGGTAGTTATGGTGCCGCTGTTAGCCTATCTGTTTACTCATAAAAGTTGGTTGATTAGTTTAAGTAGCAAGAATGAATTGGGCGATGCCATTGGCGGAACCACTGCACCAATTATTGGAACTTGCGGTGTGGTTTTTACCTTTATGGCATTCTATATTCAGTATGAATTCAACAAAAGGCAGAGCGAAATCTTGCAACTTCAGGTTAAAATAAACATTCGACAATCTTTAGAACCATATTTTATTTATTTGATCGACAGTTTAAAGAAGTTTAAGCTTGAAAACAATTCCCAAAAAAAAATCAAGTATAATGGCGAATATATCGAACCTGTAAATCCGGGCGATGCCATTAAATTAAAGTATCAGGTATCAAACGTTTTTGTAAGTATTGTCGATTTTAAAGAAGATCATCACACCATAAAAAATCTGCAGTTAAGCGATTTGTTTGCCTACGAAAAAGAAATTGCCTTTAGCGAGAATGTCATCGATGAATATGTTTTCCATGTAAATACTATTTTTAAGTTTTTGGGCTACAACATGGAAATTGATAACGGTGAAGACAAAAACGAAATAATCGAAGAGTTTTTGTTCAAGTATCTGTCAAGTTTATCTATTAACGAAATCCATTTTAACCTATATTATCTGTTGATTTTTCATACCGATTTAGCTGTAAGTTGTAGAAATATCGTATTAAGGTCGATTGAAAATCTGTCTGCTGATCGAAAAAAACAGTTTTTGTTAGATATTTTTCAGTACAAAATAATAAGCTAGATTTTCGGTATTCCTTAACGCTTAATTTTGTCGTTACGCATTAATAATGCTATTTTTGTGGGAAAAGAAAATTCAATGACCCGTATTATTTTTGCCCTAGTATTATTATTGATACCCTGTACGTTTTTTGCCCAAACAAAGCCGTCTGCAGAATATGTTACCCATTTAAATGCCGCTAAAAACCACAATGTTGGTTTGGTAAAAGATAAAACGCATTTAAATAAATTAACCAAGCAAGGTAAATTGGTAGCAATTAAACAGCGTGGTTACGGCTATCGTATTGATCGATTAACCCACAGCCATGCGTATTTGGTTCCAAAAGGACGAACCGTTTTAAATGCCATGGCTCGAGATTTTGTAAAGGCTGCCGGACAAAATTTCTTTGTGGTAACCTCATTAACCAGAACCGAAGCTGATCAAAAGCGTTTACGACGTGTAAATTCTAACGCGTCTTCTAACGACAGTTCGCACAGTTACGGCGGTGCCATCGATATTTCGTATGTACGTTTTAACCACAAACTAGGTGCAAATGCAAAGTTGGAAAAACATCTGGAAACAGTTCTAAAGCAATATCAGGCAAGCGGTAAAATTTATTTTGTAAAAGAGCGTCAGTCACGTTGTTTTCACATCATAATTAGGTAAATTTATTCAACTTAAATAAAAGTTTATGGATTTGCATTCGGGTATGCCATTTTGGGTGGTTTTAAATCCACTTTACAATTATTTCAATCCGCTTAAATACAATATCGAAACGCACACCGTGATCATTGGTTCGGGCATTACCGGGGCTTTGGTTGCGCATACGTTGTGCACTTTGGGTGTTAAATGTATCGTGGTTGATAAGCGAACAATCGGAACCGGAAGCACCGCAGCTTCAACTGCGCAATTGCAGTATGAAATCGATGTTCCTTTGGTAGATCTGATCGAAAAAGTCGGAGAAAAACAGGCGGTTGATGCATATAAATGTTGCTTACAGTCGATCACCGATGTTGAGAACGTATTTAAATCAATAGGAAAAAATCCCAATTTTGAGCGTGTTCCAACTTATCTGTTAGCTTCTGATAGATCCGGTAAAAAGTTATTGGAAAAGGAATTCAATGCTCGAAAAGACGCAGGACTTCCTGTAAAATATTTAGAGCAAGATGCTGTAAAATCCGACTTGGGAATTGATGCAAAAGCAGCTTTGTACAACGATACTTCTGCCCAGCTTGATTGCTACAAGGGAGCAACCTATATTTTAGATCATTACCTGCAAAAAAAGGAGCTACAGCTGTTTTCGCATACGTTGATTGAAGATTATGTAGAAACTGAATCGGGTTACGAATTGGTTACAGAACACGGCAATAAAATCACTTGTAAAAATGTGGTTATTGCTGCAGGTTATGAAGCTGGGGAATTTCTTCCTAAAAAAGTAATGGATCTGCTAACTACTTTTGCTATTGTTTCGCATCCGTTAGACGAGAAACTTCTTTGGAAAAACCGAGCATTGATCTGGGAAACTAAAGAGCCATATCTTTACATGCGTACCACAAATGACAACCGCATTATTGTTGGTGGCGAAGATGAAGATTTCAACAATCCCGATAAACGCGATAAATCGTTGCGAAAAAAAGCCACGATTCTTGAAAAGAAATTCAAAAAAATGTTTCCCGAAATTCCTTTTGTGACCGATATGTCTTGGGCGGGAACTTTTAGTGCAACCGCAGACGGGCTGCCGTATATTGGCACATATCCAAACAAACCCAAAATGTATTTTGCATTGGGGTACGGCGGTAACGGCATCACGTTTAGCATGATTGCGGCGCAGGTTATCGGTAATTTAATCACGGGTAAGGCTGATCCTCGTGCCGAGTTGTTTGGTTTTGATCGATCTAAACGCTAAGCAGATACCGAAATGGCAGTTCCAAAACCTAAAAAATACGTTCGCAAACGTGCACCTAAAAAGAAAAAGGTCGCCGTATGGAAATGGCATGTTTTTGCGTACACACTGCTTATTCTAGCTTTTTTGATTTTTCATTACCGTGATGGAATCGGTTATTTTGTGACCGATTTGTATGAACGAATTTTTAAGAAAGAAGACAGCAAAGAAGTAACCATTCACGATTTCCGAGCAATGGAGATTTTAGATAAGCATAACGATCATTTGTTTGGATTTGATGTGTCGCATTATCAGTACGATATCGATTGGAAAGAAATTGATTCGTTGTACGGAAAGTTTGCTGTTGATTATGTTTTTTTACGATCTACCATGGGAACCGATGGGATTGATACCAAGTTTACGTACAATTGGAAAAAAGCCAAAAGCAGATTGTTGGTTCGCGGTGCATATCATTATTACCGACCTGATGAAAATAGTACACAACAAGCACTAAACTTCATTAAAAACACCCCTTTAGAACCCGGAGATTTTTTTCCGGTACTCGATATTGAGGAACTTCCAAAAGAACAGTCGAAAGAAAAAATGCGCGAAGGCTTAAAAAACTGGTTAATTATTGTAGAAAAACATTACGGTGTAAAACCCATTATTTATTCGGGTGCCAATTTTTACGAACATCATTTAAAAGAACATTTTCCCGAATATAAAATCTGGATTGCCAAATACAGTTTATTCAACGAAAAAATGAACGACGATTGGCATTTTTGGCAGTTTACCGACAAAGGCACCGTAAACGGTATTGAAACAAAAGTTGATTTAAATATTTTTAAAGGTGACCGCTACGATTTAAAACAGTTTGTAATTCAGTAAATTTTAATAAATGTTAAACTTTTTTGTATATTGTCAACACTAAAAAATAAACATTAATTATGAAAAGAATATTAATTTGTACTGCCGCTTTAACTATTTTAGCTTGCTCTTCTACAAAAAGCACATCTGCTTCAAAAGATGTTAAAACCGAACTTTTAGATAATGACACTTTTTTATTGAAAGATATTTCAAATGATAAAACGTATGGATTATCAGAAAAAAATCCAATCCAAGTAGGTGGTGCAGATACAAGTGAAGGACCAATCAACGAACGCAGATTTTTAAACGCATTAGCCGGGCCAAACGGTGAAGAAGTTAGCTATTACAGAGCAGGAAGTTGTTGTCCCATTAAAAGCGATAAAGCATTTATTGGTGATAAAGTAATGTTAGATAATTACCGTGTAACGTGGGAAGGTTCAACAGATACTGTTTCAATCTACATAAATATGTATGATTATGGTCAGCTAAAAGCACCGGTAGGTTTTACTATAAAGTAGTTTAGAAACAAGATTATTTTTAAGCGTGAGGATTTTACTTACGCTTTTTTTAGTTTAAGGTTCAATTTTTTTTATTCGAAATCAATAAGAACATGGAAAATTAATAATTAAGATTATCATCAATATCCATTTGTTCATGTAAAATTCTAATGATTTCTATTTCATTATTTTTTTGATTTATTTTATAGAAAATAAAATGAGATTTCACTTTTGAACGTAAATATCCCTTTCTTACAACACTGTAATCTTTGCCCGAATTAGGGTTTTCTGATAGATATTCAATTTCATCAAAAACTAAGTTATAATATCGGTCTGCTTGTTTAGATGACCAATTTTTAAAAGTATAAAGCCAAATGTTCTCAAGGTCGTTTAGAGCTTCTTGACTAATTTTATACTTCATTATTTTCAATATGTTTTTTATGAAGCGTTTGTAAGAATGTAGTTCTGTCAAGATTATCTACAAACCCAGATTTTTCTCCTTTTTTAAGTTCTTTTATCAGTTCTGCTTTTTTACTTTCTTCGTTTTCAAACATACGCAAAGCTGCTCTTACCACTTCACTTGCAGAAGAATATTTGCCCGATTTGATTTGTTTACTTATAAAATTATCAAAATAATCACCTAATAATATGGATGTGTTTTTAGCCATAATTTAATCTTTTATCAAAGATACCAATTTTTGGTATTTCGAGCAATTTCTTTGTATGGTTATTTTTTTAAATTTGTTTTGATAATCAGTTTACTATTTCAATTAATATCAGCTTTTATATATGCATCATTCACGTATTGCGGTACAAATCTTTGTAAAATATCGTTATGTACTGCTTATACTTATTTTAACCAAAAATTTAATCTTTCCATGATTTTTTCTTTTTCCTTAGCGCTAAAATCTCCAATCTCTACCGAATGATTTGCCGTAGGATGAACCAATAAAAGATTATCACTTTTTGGTGGAACGGTTACAGATGTTGCTGTCCACGGGTCATTTGCCCCGTAAATAAAAATCATTTTATCAATTGTGGTTTCGGTAAAAATTTTAATTGCTTTTGCGTTGTCACTATTATATGTCACTGTTTTTTGGGCAAAAATTTCTAATGGGTAATCCTTTTGCTTCAAGTATTTTTCAAAAGGCTTCTCATTGTATCCGTAATATCCCATTTCTGAAAAAGCCTGATAATAATGGGGTGTATAGTTTGGATCTGTGAAGCCGTGTACACAGTCTAACAAATAAATGACTATTTTATCTTCAAAATTGTTTAGTTCAATAGGGGTTACAAATCCTTCTTTTACCAAATAATCATAAGATTCGTTAATATATCTTTCAAAATTTTGAATCGAGGGATCATTTTGCCAAAAAGTAAAATCCATTTCTAAAACAGCATAGTCGTAAAGTATTTCTGTATCTGTTAGAGGTTTTGTATTCATTCCAGCGGCTTTCACCATTTTATCGAAAACAGGCATTAATTCTTTTTTATTTTTTAACAAATACAATTGGTACTCAAATATTCTTTTCCCAACCTCTGTTTTTCTTTTTTCCTCCAAAAATGTTTCCGGACGCTTGTCTTCTTTTTCCAAAGGAAATGGAGCAACGTAAGCAAACGAAGCATTTACATCATCCGGATAATAATATTTGTATGCAAGTGTAGCATAACCGCCTTTGCTTGTACCCGATGAAAGCCATTTGTTGGGATAAATTTTGCCCAGCAATTGACGAATATTATGGTAATCACCACTTGCTTGTTTACATGTTAAATATGCATTTGTTGCATCGGGAACAGATTTACCAAAATATCTGTGCTCTACATAAACCTGATTGGCATTTAGTAATTCAGTTAATTCTAGTTTCGTGTCTATGGTTACAAATGGTGGAATTTGGTAGCCCGAAGTTTCTAATAATGTTGGTGATTGTGTATTGTTATGACCCAGAAAAATCCGTTGATAAAAATAGCCTTTATTAGTATCGGTATGGTCCACAGGTTGCTTTACGTTTATGTAATAATACTCGTTAAATACACTGCTGTTAGCAGAAACTACATTTTCTGTCCCAAAAATCTGCTGCAGTTTAGGTAATAACGATTGGCTTGTGGCGTGAACCCAAAAGAACAATAATAGAAATGTGATTAAAATATTTTTTGTTTTCATTTTTTTTGAGTTTTATTGAATGAAACGAAGTTAAATCTGTATTATCGAGTGACTTTGCGCAGCGAGTAATTACTACAATTTAAAACAGTTTGTTATTGTTTGAGTGGTACGCACCCGATTTGTGTTTTGTAGCACCCAATTTCTATTTTGTAGCACCCGATTTGTATTTTGTAACACCCGGGTTTTATTTTGTAGCACTTGATTTCTGTTTTGCAGCACCCGATTTGTATTTTGTAGTAGCCGGTTTCTATTTTTTAGCACCCGATTTGCATTGCTACTGACCCGATTTGCATTGCTACTGACCCGATTTGCATTGCTACCAACTCGATTTACGTTGCTACTGATCAGATTTGTATTGCTACTGATCCGATTTGTGTTGCTACTGATCCGATTTGTATTGCTACTGACTCGATTTGTATTGCTACCGACCCGATTTGTTTTGATCTGAATTATTATCGCTGGCGCGAGCATCTTGCTCGTGCAATTTTAGAATTTAATTAACGATTTATATCTATCTTTAAAATATCCTCAAAATCATTGAAATAATTTCTTGCGCTGCTGTACTTCCATTCCCAAGGTTCAGTTACAAAACCACTTTCTACGGGATTTTGATGTATATAATTTAATTTTTGTTCAAATACTTTTAATGACCATATTTGAATTGGTTGATTATGTTGTTGCCACAATTGATAATTTTTTACATTCGAATTTTTTTCTCCTGCTTTAGCAAACATCCATAACATCCATTCTTTTCTACTTTCCTGATTGTTTTCTTGAATTGCTTTTATAATTTGCCGAGATGTAAAACCTTTAAAATCTCTTATCAGTTCTGATGGTTTTCCGTCTGCTGAACGAAATATTAAATGTATATGACTTGGCATTATGCAGTATCCAAAAATTTCCATTCCTTTATTAGTCCTGCAATAATCTAGTGCTTTAATTATAATATCAAAATATGCTATTCTTGTAAAAAGATCGATCCAATAAACAGTTGCAAAACTTATAAAATAAGCACCTTCTTTTTCGTGAAACTTATATTTTCTGCTCATGATTTTGTTTATTGGTTTTGGTATTTAGCACGAGCAGGATGCTCGCGCCAGCGTGGGGGTTATTTAAAAGCTTGTGTATGCTTTTAGTATACTTTGCCCCAAAATTTTAGCGGTCGCAAGGTATAAAAATTGTTTTGGTTGAGTAGTTAAAAATTCACTAACCATCCATTGTTCTTTATCGGAAAACATTTTATCAAATAAATAAGGATTGTAACGTGTTATTGAACCAAGATAAAACATAGTATTGTAAATTGTAATTTCAGGTTTATATCTAGATTGGGTATTAGTTGAAATGTAATATGTATATCCGCTGTTACCGATATAATACCAAATTCCTTTATTCTTTAATATGGTCGCTAAATTATAATAATCATTTCTTGTAACTGTTGAGGAAGGTTTTGTTATTTCTTCAATCCAATAGTATTTATCATCTTCAAGTACAACATTATACCCTAATGCAGTAAGTGGCGCAACATCTTTCGCTAAACATTGTATTTCAGATTTTACACCTAAAACTCTACCTCTCCTTTTGTATAGAAGTATTTTTCCAAGTTTAAATAGAGTTTCTGGGGTCTTATATATTTCACTGTATGCTCTGTGAATTCCTACACATTGACTTAAATATGACTTTACATTAATAGTACGTTTTGTGGTAATAGTTTCGTTGTCAAATACTTCTAATAATTCAGTAGAAACATTGACGACAGAGGTCTTTTTTGAATTTATTATTATGTCAGAGGTATGAAAATGATTTTTATTGTCTTCTTTAATTCCATGCATGTAAGTTTTCGATGAACCATATGTTTTTTCAATATTTATCATCACTTTAGCTAAATTTAAAAAAGAGTAATAATAAAGAAGTGGTTTTGACTTCATAGGACTGCTTTCAGCCGTTTCATAAAAATGTTTAGCTTGCTCAAGTAGAGAACACATAAATGGTTGCTCAAAGCCTTTTTTCTTAATAACGTAATCCCAAAATGACCAAATGTCAGAAATAATCAGCTTTTTACTATTACCTAGATAAACATTGTCAGTTAAGTCACAAAATACAGGAAATCCATATTTTTTTTCAAGTTCTATCATTTAAAGTGAGATATTAAAATTATCCATTGTAACAAAATTGCGTTTTACTTTTCAATAAATTGACTGTTTAAATATTACAAAACTACCCCTTCACATCCAACGCATCGCGCAAGGCGTTACCAATCATCATAAAAGCAACCACTACCAAGCACATTGCCAAGCCGGGAATTAATGCCAAATGCGGTTTTCCTAAAATAATGTAGTTGTAGTGTTCTTTAATCATACCGCCCCAGCTTGGTACGGGTACTTGTGCGCCCAAACCTAAAAAGCTTAAACCGCTTTCTACCAAAATTGCCGATGCAAAATTAGCTGCCGATATAACTATAACCGGAGCCATGATATTTGGTATGATGTGTTTAAAGATAATGCGCATGTCAGAAAAACCCAATGCACGAGCTGCGGTTACATACTGCATTTGTTTTACGCTTAAAACCTGTCCGCGGACTACTCGGGCAACTTCAACCCACATAGTTAAACCAACGGCAATAAATACCTGCCAAAATCCTTTTCCTAATGCCAAGGTTATGGCAATCACCAATAAAAGGGTAGGGATAGACCATATTACGTTAATCAGCCAAAGAATAAAAGCATCGGTTTTTCCGCCAAAATAACCTGCAAGTGCTCCTAATGTAATTCCAATAATCAGCGAAATAAATACGGCTACAAAACCAATTGCCAATGAAACGCGTGCACCAACAAGTAACCTACTTAAATAATCACGTCCCTGATTATCGGTGCCTAAAAGATATTTTTTTGTCTTAATATGGTTTTCTTCTATCGATTTTTGATCAGTATCGGGAAATACGCTGGTAAGTACGTATTTGGTTTGTGAAGTAGATGGATCAACAGAAAATTCTTTGTAATAAAGTGTGTCGCCTTTAAAAGTATATGATAAAACGGGAATAAACTGCTCTTTAATTTCTTTGCCTGTAAAATAATCAAAAACCGATGATTTGTTTTTATTGCCCAACGGAATATTGATTGTTTTAACGGTAAAGCCGGGTTTTTGCGTGCTTATAGAAACATCACCGTTGTTTGCATTCATGGTGTTATCGGGCGCTAAAATATAGGCACCCAATGCAGACAGACTTAAAATCACAATAAAGACTAATGAAAAAACGCCCCAAGAATTTCTTTTGAATTTTTGGAGCGCCTTTTTATTTGCCGAAACAAATTTTTTAAACACTTTTTTATTTTTTAAAGGATTATCAGTAATTCTGTGTTTTGATCAAGTTCTTGACAACCTCGAACTAAAATTTACTTCACTAAATTTGATGACGACCCAATTTTAAATTTACTTGTTTTTATATCTTTTAAAACATTTACAGCTTCTTCTACATAAACATCGTTATTCAGGCTTTTAAACCAGCGTTTGCGTTTGTTTTGCAACACGGTGTCGTTTTTAACCAAAGCCTCATCGTGTGGTAATGATGTAAAAGCCAAACTGTTTTTGTAATCTTTCAATACATTGAAACGTTTTGATTGTTCTTCCAATTGTTTCGATTTTGCCAGATACTCGTTATATTCTAACGGAAACGTATTGTCGTCTTGCTGTGATTTTACCCACTTCGCACTTTCGTCAATCAGTTTAAATTGCGCGTTGGCAGCCACGCGGCTTTTGCTTTTGTCTTTTACCGGAGCAAAATTATAATCGAAAGCGTTGTACTTTGCTTTGGCAATTTTATCCCACTGCATAGCATTGTCGTTATCGCGTTCGCCTGTATCAACATATAAGAAACGATCCGGTAAAACCAAATCACTTTCTACACCTTTCAATTGTGTAGATCCACCGTTTACTCGGTAGAATTTCTGACTTGTGAATTTCATCGCGCCTAAATCACCAATCTTTTTATTGCCGAATCTGTTTAGATCCAATAAATTTTGAACAGTTCCTTTTCCGTATGAATGTTTAGATCCTAAAACCAAACCACGGTTATAATCTTGAATTGCAGCTGCGAAAATTTCAGAAGCCGACGCCGAATAATTATTGATTAAAACCACCAAAGGTCCTGTCCATTGTGTTTTGTTATCACGATCGTAAAGTACATCACTTTCTCCCGATTTTGCTTTTACCTGCACAACTGGTCCCTGCGGAATAAACAAACCAACCATATCAACAACCGTTTGCAGTGATCCACCGCCGTTGTTACGTAAATCTACAATGATTCCTTCTATATTTTGTTCTTTAAGATATTCCACTTCTTTGGCAACATCTTTAAAAGCGTCGCGACCGTCACGGTTTTCAAAACTGATGTAGAATTTAGGTAAATGAATAATTCCGAATTTCCCTTCAGGTGTATCAATGATCGACGATTTTGCAAAAGTTTCTTCAATTTCGAATTTATCACGAACAATAGCAATTACCTTAACGTTTCCGTCTGCTTTTTTAACGGTCAGTTTAACGGTTGTATTTTTTTTGCCTTTAATCATTTTAACAACTTTTTCCAATCGCATACCTGCAATATCAACCGGTTGTTCATCGCCTTGCGCTACTTTTAAAATAATATCGCCGTTTTCCAATTCGCCCTGTTTCATAGCAGGTCCGCCAGGAATAACTTCGGTAATTTCGGTATTCTGATCTTTTTTACGAAGCTGTGCACCAATTCCTTCCATAGAACCCGCCATGCTTTCGTCGAATTTCTGTTTGTCGTCCGGAGCCAAATAGTTCGTATGCGGATCAAACTGCTCTAAAAGCGTGTTGATGTAAACCGATAACCATTCTTCACGAGAAATCTCTTCGAAAAATTCAAAAAATTCGTTCAGTGATTTTAAAGTTGTTTCACGCGATTCTTTTTCCAATTCGGCAAAGTTCTTTTTTGGTTCTTTACCAATAGAATCTTTTTCCTGAAGTTTTAATTTATCTTCTATACTCGAAAGTACGTTCAACTTTAACTGCTTGCGCCAACGTTCTTTAAGCTCTTCTTTGTTTTTAGCCCACGGTTGTTTTTCGTAATCGGTATCAATCGATTCCTTAACGGTAAAATCTATAGGTTTAGCCAAAATTTCCTTATAATACGTTTTTGCTTCCTGAATTCTGGTTTGAAACAACGGATAACTTTCGTTAAAAAAGTTTATGCGCTGTTCTTTAAACTCGTCATCTAACAACGGTTTGTATTTGTTTAAAACCTCAATATCAGATTCCAGTAAATAACGCTTGTTACCATCTATAACCTTTAAATAGTTGGTATATACTTTTTCCGAAAAAGCGTCGTTTAAATCTGCTGGATGGTAATGCGCATTTGTAAGCACAAAATTTAAAACCCCCATTAAAAACGCTTCTTTTTCCGGATCCGGATCTGCCGATTTTTTAAACGGAATAAAACTCCATAATGCTGCAGCAAGCGCCACAACAAGTATCAATACTTTATAATTTCTCTTCATAAATTGCCAAATAGCAGTCATCAAATAATTTTCAACTAAAGTAAATAAATTCTTATTACAAAAACTATTAAAGGATAAATAAAATTTTGTTAACTGTTTAAGCGGGTACTTGTTTTAAGGGCTTTTTTAATTAAAATGATTACTTTTACGGTAACAAAAGTTTTTTTATGAAAAAGCCATTGATTTTAGTAACGAACGACGACGGAATTACCGCTCCGGGAATTCGTACTTTAATTAGTATTATGAAAGAAATTGGTCAGGTTGTTGTTGTCGCGCCAGATAGTCCGCAATCGGCAATGGGGCACGCAATTACCGTTAACAATACGCTGTTTTTAGAACAGGTTTATATTGATAAAGACGAAATAAAAGAATTCGCTTGTTCGGGAACGCCTGTAGATTGTGTAAAAATAGCAATTGATCAGATTATCAAAGCAAAACCGGATATTTGTGTTTCGGGCATTAATCATGGATCCAATTCAGCTTCAAACGTAATTTATTCAGGAACCATGTCTGCGGCGGTAGAAGCTGGTATGAGCGGAATTCCGGCAATAGGTTTTTCTTTGGCTGATTTTAGTTGGAACGCTGATTTTGAACCGATTAAAAAGTTTGTGAAAAAAATTACGTTGGAAACACTTAAAAACGGTTTGCCCGAAGGCGTTGTTTTAAATGTGAATTTCCCAAAACTGGCAGAAAAAAGCATCAAAGGAATTAAAATATGCCGACAGGCAAAAGCTACGTGGGTTGAAAAGTTTGATGAACGCACCAATCCACACGGTAAAAAATATTATTGGTTAACCGGAACTTTTGTAAATCACGACAAAGGCGAAGATACCGATGAATGGGCACTTGCCAACGGATACATTTCTGTGGTGCCTGTACAATACGATTTAACTGCTTACCACGCAGTACAACAACTTAATACATGGGAATTGTAATGGACCGATTTTTAAAATTTTTATTGGGAACTTTTTGTGCATTGGCAGTTTCGTTTGTATGCGGATGCGTTTTGTTTTATCTGTTTACAAAGATGAATCCTTTAGATGGTGGTTTGATCTTTAAAATGACCGATGTATCAACCAAAGCATTTTCGTTGGGATCAATCCCAAATATCGGCTTGTTTTATTTATTTTTAAACCGCGAAAATTACTTTAGTGCACGCGGCGTTATTTTCTCGTTTATACTAATTGCCTTCTACATTATTTTTAGTTAATGAAATATTACATTATAGCCGGCGAAGCTTCGGGCGATTTGCACGGAGCCAATTTAATGAAAGCCCTTTTTAAGGAAGAACCAAATGCAGAAGTGCGTTTTTGGGGTGGCGAATTAATGCAGCAGGTTGGCGGTACGTTGGTAAAACACTATAAAGATTTGGCTTTTATGGGCTTTGCAGAAGTTGTGGCAAACCTTAGAACCATTTTTAAGAATATCGATTTATGTAAGAAGGATATCAAAGCGTTTAATCCCGATGTAATTATTTTTATTGATTATCCCGGTTTTAATATGCGCATTGCCAAATGGGCTAAAAAAGAAGGTTTTGATACGCACTATTATATTTCACCACAAATCTGGGCTTGGAAAGAAGGCAGAATTAAAGCGATAAAGCGCGATGTAAATCAAATGTATACCATTCTTCCGTTCGAAAAAGATTTTTACGAAAATAAGCATAACTATCCGGTACATTATGTGGGGCATCCGCTGTTGGATGCTATTGAAACATTCAAAAAAAATCAGTCGGTAGATTTTAGAGAAGTTTATGGTTTGGATGATCGACCAATAATTGCCTTGTTACCCGGAAGTCGCAAACAAGAAATTTCAAAACTGCTTACCGAAATGCTTCGTATTGTTCATTCCTATCCACAGTTTCAATTCATTATTGCAGGTGCACCAAGTTTAAATGCCGATTTTTACAAACCGTTCATCAAACAAGAAAACGTGCAGTTAATATTGAATGATACCTATAATCTGTTGAATAATTCGTATGCTGCCATAGTAACATCGGGCACGGCAACGTTAGAAACAGCCTTGTTTAATGTGCCGCAGGTAGTGGTTTATAAAGGCAATGAGATATCGTATCAAATAGCAAAGCGTGTTATTAAATTAAAGTACATTTCGCTTGTAAATTTAATAATGGATGAACAAATTGTTACCGAATTAATTCAAAAAGAGTGTAATACTGCGAACATAAAAAAAGAATTCGATAAAGTTATCAACAATTCAAATCGATCTAAAATGCTTGCAAAGTACCATGAATTAAGTGAATTGTTAGGTGGTGGTGGAGCGAGCGAGCGAGTTATCAACATAATTAAGAAAACTTTAAGAACTTTTTAGGAAGTTTAAGAAAATTAAAAAACCTATATTTGTGTTATACCAAAGCAAAGATTATAAATTCTATTATTCAAAATATTAATTAATGAAAAATTTAGCTTTAACGTTAGTAACTTTGTTTACTGTATGTTTAAGCACAGAGGTAGCCGCGCAAAGCAAAAAACCTACTGTGACAACTACATCAAAGATACAGAAGGCAAAGGAAGAGGCTACAATTGCCAACATTAATAAGCAAATGAACGCAATTGATGACCAGTTAGACAATAAGACGTCTAAAAAAGCTGAAAAATCAAAATACTGCTATTTAACCGAACAATTGCTTAACGTAGCAAACGATTATCAGGGAATACGTTACCAATGGGGTGGAATGTCGCGAACAGGTATGGATTGTTCAGGTTTTGTTAAAAATGCATTCAATCAGTTTAATATAGAGTTACCAAGAACTTCAAAAGAAATGGCATCACGCGGTGAACGCGTATCTTCTACAGATGCTAAACCTGGTGACTTGATTTTCTTTAAAAATGGTGGTTCAAGAGTGATTAATCACGTAGGAATCGTAATTGAAGTAGATGGAGACGATATTAAGTTTATCCACTCTGCAACATCAAAAGGTGTTTCAATCAATTCAACGAAAGAAGCGTATTACAGTAAAGGGTTTGTACAAATAAACCGCGTTTACGACAGACAAGTATTATAGTTAGTTATTTAATATTCAAATTTTCATATCTTTATTCTAATGAATAAGGTAATGAAATATCCAATTTATCCCATTACATTTTCTTATGTTAGTGGGATTTTTTGTGGCTTTTATTTTAAGCTTCCAAATGCTGTTGTGCTTTCGGTTGCTGTTTTATCTTTCGTGGCTTTAGTATCTCTTTACATTTTACAGCGAAATAAAGGTTTTAACAGCAAGTTGAATGTATTTACTATTCTGGCGGTTTTTGTGGCCTTTTCTTCACTTGGATTTCTTTCGTACAATTTTAATAACGAGCCTATAATTATCGATAATTTAAATGAAAAGGAATTTACAATTAAAGTTACCGATGTTTTAAAATCGAACGCTTATTCGCACCGAATGTATGCTGATTTGCTATCGCAAAATCATCAGTCTAAAGTTTTAGTTACCTTTTCAAATAAATCGACTGTTCCTAAAGTCGGTACGGTTTATAAGCTAGTTGGAGCAATTAAGAAAGTTCCTGAGCCAAGAAACCTTTACGATTTTAATTATAGTGAGTATTTACGACTGAAAAATATTCATTATCAGATAACTTCTTACCAAGAACCTTTTAAAATTAAAGAAGAGAAATCTTTTCAATCGATAATTGTCAGCGGCAGAGATTATCTAACCGCACAATTCTCCAGATTAGGATATTCCGAAAAAACACAAGGTTTTATTCAGGCACTTCTTTTTGGTATAAAAACCAATTTGAATGATGAAATTCAGCAGCAGTTTAAAGATTTCGGAATTTTGCATGTCCTTGCGGTATCGGGAATGCACGTCGTATTATTGTTCTCAACCATTTCGTATGTTTTACGAAAATTACGTGTTTCAAAAAATGTAATAACCGTAATATTGATTGTTTTTCTGTTGATATTCAGTTTAATGGCTGGCTTTTCAGGATCGGTAGTTCGTGCTTCTCTAATGTGTTTAATGACGATTGTTGGAACTTTAACGGGAAGAAGAATTCATACAATTAATCTTTTGGTGGGCAGTATGTTGTTAATTTTGCTTTTTGATCCTAATTATTTGTTCGATGTTGGTTTTCAGTTAAGCTATCTTGCGGTATTCGCAATCGTGTTTTGTTATCCTGTTATTCAACATTATTTTACGTTTAAGAATTGGATTTTAAACTATTTTGGTCAGCTCGTAGGTGTTTCTTTGGTCGCGCAATTAGGAGTTTTACCATTAAGTATTTATTATTTTAAGCAGATTCCGTTATTATTTTTAGTAGGAAATATCATTGCGATTCCTATAACATCATTTTTACTTTGTGCTTGGTTTTTGCAGATGCTTTTAAGTTTAATTTCAGTTGAGGCGTTTTCTTTTTTTACTCCGATTTTAAGTTGGATTAGTACTTTTTGTTTTGACAGTTTAAGCAGATTATCTGATTATTTTTCCATTAAAACGATAGACTTTCATTTCGGTATTTTACATACTGTTTTGACATTATTGATGATTTTTACGATATTTTGGTTCTTCCGAAAAAATGAACTGAACAAAGTATATATTTTCCTTTCGATGGTAGTTTTGTTACAATTGATAACCTTAAAAGATATAATTGAAAATAAAAGTAAAGAGGAAATTGTAGTAATGAGTGATGCAGAAAATATAGTTATTTTAAATAGAGTAGGAGATCGTATCCATCAAGTTGGGAATGCAAATAAATATACGTTGCAAAGTCTGAAAAATTATGAACTGCATACAAATTCTAAAGTCAAAACTATTAATTCGTTACAAAATTCTTTTGTATTGAAAGGTAAAAATTGGCTGGTAATAGACAGTTTGGAAGTGTATCCGAAACAACAATTTGACTATGTAGTTTTATATCAGAATCCAAAAATAAATTTAGACCGATTGATACAAGATGTTCAACCCAAGATGATTTTAATGCATAATGGCAATTATCAGTATCTGGTTGAGGAATATGCGGAGTATTTTAAGAAAAGAAAAATCCCTTACCACGATATGCGTACTAAGGGAAGTTATGTGGTTGATTATAATTGAGGTAATAAATCTGCTGGTGTGTTATAGCCAACAATAGTTTTTTGAATTTTCCCGTCCGAATTAATCACAACCATTGTTGGATAGCCTGGAACTTGTAAGAAACCTGTAAACTGGTGCATACCGTTTCTTGAAGTTTTTCTTGCTTCCTGATAATCTGGGTTTTTGTATAATTTTCCGCCAAACTGAAATTCTTCATTACCTTCGGCATTAAATTTTACGGCATTGTATTTTTCGTTGATTACTTTTGCAACCTTTGCGTCAGAGAATGTGTTTTTGTCTAACATTTTACAAGGTCCACACCAAACGGTGTAAGCATCAATAAAAATAGGTTTTTTGTTCTTTTTTTGTGCTGTAAGGGCATCTTTCATGCTCATCCACTTAATTTCTTGAGCCTGGCTAACAAAACAAGCCATAGTAAATAATACTAATAATATGCTTTTTTTCATTGTTTAAAAATTAATACGTAAATATAAAAAAAATCCGATAGCAAAAACTATCGGATTTGTTATTTTCAAAAAGCATGCCTTATTTAACGCCATGCATTAATTTTTTAAGAATAGGGTTTAACATCATTACCAATAATCCTGCTGCAATTGGTACAATTGTAAAGATTAAAAAGAATGTTGATAGTGAATATTGTGCCGTGATGTTTTCAATTTCGCCACCAACAGCTGCTGCCAATTTGTTTCCAATCGCAATTGCAAGGTACCAGATACCGAACATGAAAGCAATCATACGTGCAGGTACTAATTTTGAAACGTAAGATAAGCCTACCGGAGATAAGAATAATTCTCCTAAAGTATGGAACAAGTAAGCCAAAACCAACCAGATCATTGAAACTTTCACTCCTGTTTGGATTCCGTATGAACCGTAAGCTAATAATCCAAAACCTATTGCCATGATAATTAAACCAAGTCCGTATTTAACGGCGGCAGGCGGATTGAATTTAGAATCCCATATTTTAGAAACTGAAGATGCCAATGCAATGATAAAGAATGAGTTTAGAATTGAAAACCAAGTAGGATCAATCTCTGAAGCAGATTTACTGAATTCATTGTTTAACATCCAGATAGCTACACCCCAAACACCTAAAAACGTAATTGCTAATACAATGTTTGATGCTGGTGCTTTACCAAAAGTTTGCTTTGCCAATAAGAAAAGAACCCAAGAAATAATAACTAAAGGAACTACAGTTAGCAATGTATTTATAATGTTGAATGTTGTTAATGATGGTCCGAATAATGTACGATCTACATTATCACGAGCGAAAATTACCAAAGATGATGCACCTTGTTCAAAACTCATCCAGAAAAAGATGGTAAAGAATGCAAAAATGGTAACAGCGATCATTCGGTCTCTAACAACAGGTGAATATCTAACAACGCGCGATACAACTAAAACCAAGAATAAAACCAAACCTATTACAATAACGGCAATTGATCCGTCCATTCCGAATAATTTTTTAGGTAATATGTGAATGCCTCCAATTTTCGATAAAGGATCATTAAAAGCATATAAAAGTCCAATTATTGTAGATAAAGCAATTAAAACATAATCAAAAACAGTAAAAGGGTTTGCTTTGTCTTCTTCGCCTTCTTTCAATTCTGCTTTTGCAGCTTCAGCTTTTGCTAAAGTTGCTTCTTTTGTTGGTACTTCGCCAATGTTTCCAAATAAAGGTTTTGCCAACCAAAACTGTAATGTTCCCAATAACATGAAAATACCAGCCAAACCAAAACCGTAATGCCAGCCTAAATTGTTTGCCAAATATCCACAAAGCATCATTCCGAAGAAAGCACCCGCATTAACTCCCATGTAGAAAATAGTGTAAGCACCGTCTTTCTTTTCAGGAAACGATTTGTACATTTCAGACAAAATAGAAGTCATGTTTGGTTTAAAGAAACCTGTTCCTATCACTAAACACGCTAATCCTAAATACATAAAAATAGGAGTATCAAAAGCCATAAACGCGTGACCTAAAGTCATAATGATCGATCCTATTACAACTGCCCAACGATAACCGATGTATTTATCTGCTATGATTCCACCAAAAATAGGCGTAATGTATAACAACATGGCATACGTACCATACAATGCACCTGCGTTTTCTGCATTCCAACCCCAACCAGGATTGTTGCCTGTAATGGCTGCCGTTAAAAATAGAATTAATAAAACACGCATTCCGTAGAATGAAAAACGTTCCCACATTTCGGTAAAGAAAAGAACGAATAATCCGGAAGGATGACCTAAAACTTTCGATTTAAAAAAATCGGGATTAGCTGTTTCTGCTGACATTCAATATAATTTTAATTTTCAATCTTGAAAGATAACCAATTTATTTAATTCCGTGCATTAATTTTTTAATTAATGGATTTAGCACCATTACCAATATCGCAGCTGCTGCCGGAATTGCCGTGAATAAGAAAAAGAAATGGCTTAAAGAATATTCTTCTTGAATGGTTTCTACCTGACCACCTAAAACTGCTGCAACTTTTTGTGCGATTGCAATTGCCAGATACCAAATTCCGAACATAAATGCCAACATACGTGCAGGAACTAATTTAGAAACGTACGATAAACCAACTGGCGATATAAACAATTCACCTAAAGTGTGGAATAAGTATGTTAATACTAAAAATGCCATCGAAATTTTAACGCCTTCACCAATTCCAGATGCTCCTAATCCTAAAACCAAGAATCCGATTGCTACAAGTAATAATCCGAAACCGTATTTGAATGCAGCTGAAGGATTGTATTTTGATTCCCATAATTTAGAAACAGTTGATGCCAACGCAATAATAAAGAACGAGTTTAATGTTGAAAACCACGAAACGGTAATTTCTGATGCTTCTTTAGAAAATTCATTTTTAAGCATCCATAATGCAGCTCCCCAAATCAATACGAAACATGAGATCAATACAATGTTTGATAAAGCAATTTTTTTCCATGTAGCTAATGCTAGCTTTAATAATACCCATGAAATAATTGCCAACGGAACAATAGTTAATAAACCGTTTACAATATTAAAGGTGGTTAAAGCCGTTCCTGTCAAGCTTCTGTCGATATAATCACGAGCTACCAAAACTAAAGATGTTGCACCTTGTTCAAAACTCATAAAGAAGAAAATCAAGAAAAATGCCAATAAAACAACGGCAAACATTCTGTCGCGTACCACTTTATCATATCTTAAAATACGTGAAACCAACATGTAGATAAATAAAGCCAATGCAATAAATATCATGATATATTGCCCGCGTAAAACAGGTGTATCTAAAAATGCAAACATATCAATGATTCCGTTTTTCGACAATGGATCATTAAAAGCGTATAAGAAGCCAATGATACCAACAATGATCATTAAAATGTAATCTAATGATGTGAATGGATTGCGTTTATCTGTATCAGCAGCATTTTTCGCAGCTACTGCTTCTTCAGACTTATCCAAAATACCCAAATTACCCATTAATGGTTTTGCAAAAGCAAACTGAAGTGTTCCTAATAACATGAAAATTCCGGCTAAACCAAATCCCCAATGCCAACCTTGTGTTTCTGCAATGTATCCGCACAACATCATTCCAAAGAACGCACCTGCATTTACACCCATGTAGAAAATTGTATAGGCACCGTCTTTCTTTTGAGGCAAATCTTTATACATTTCTCCTAAAATCGATGGCATATTTGGTTTGAAAAATCCGGTTCCGATTACTAAACAAGCTAAACCAATGAAGAACATTACGGGAGTATCAAAAGCCATCGCAGCGTGTCCAATGGTCATAATAATAGCTCCAATAATTACCGCCATACGAGATCCTATGTATTTGTCGGCAATTACACCACCAAAAATAGGTGTTAGGTAAAGCATCATTGCATACGTTCCGTATAATGCGCCAGCTTGTTCTGCGCTCCATGCCCAACCCGATTTCGGATCGCCCGCAATCACAGCAGCTGTTAAGAACTGAATTAATAATACGCGCATTCCGTAGAACGAAAAGCGTTCCCACATTTCGGTAAAGAAAAGTACAAATAATCCCGATCTTTGTCCTAAAACATTCGATTTATAAAACTCTGTAGGAGTAGTTTCCATATGTTAAGTTAGTTTTTAATTGTTCTTTGTTTTTTTTCTAAAGGTCTGATAATTAATCGGTCGTAAATGGTTAATGATACGATAGAAAATATTCCGATTGCCACAATTACAAACCATATTTTGTTAGGATTATAAGTTTCCCAAAGCATATTGGTCATATCCCAATGACTCATTCCCAGTTTTTGTTCTGCCAAAGTAAAATATTCGTTTTTAGAAAAAGGAAAATGTACCTGACTGATATTTATACTTTTTGTAGTCGCAAAATCTGTAAAAGATTGCTTAACAACAGCCCAATCGATTGTTTCGGCTTTTAGATTGAATTGTTTTTCAAAGGCCGAAATAGACATGTTTAATGTTTTTGATCCTTCTTCGATAAATTGTTCTTTGGTTACAACTTCTGGCATTGCAATGTTTCTTCCTGCCATTTCTTTCTTCAATAACGATAATTTATCTGACCAAGATTGATATAAACTTCCTGAAATGAAACTTGTTACAAAATAACTCGCTGCCACGGGTAAAAAATAGGTTCCCTGATACAAACCTTCTTTTCCTTTTGGTGTAATTAAGGCGATGAATGAAGATACTGTTGGACTTGACATCATTTCACCGATTGCAAAAATCATGGTTCCGATAATGGTAAACCAAACGTTGCCAGAGTAAAATGTTAGACCGATACCGATTGTTGCAATTACAGCTCCACGAATTACCGCGTTGATATGACGCATTTTAATTACGAAAAACGAAATGGTAATCTGGAAAATAATAATCATTAACGAATCGATGTTAGTGAACCATTCCGGTTTTACTTGTCCGTCTTGAGTTAACAAACCTCCTAAAGCAGGAAGGTTTTCATTCAGCCAATTGCTTATTGCTGCAGAATTTACCCAGTCTTCTATAAAGTTTGGAAGGGTGTTGAATAACTGATTGAACATTGTCCAAAATCCGATCATTAGTAATAATAAAATTCCTAAACGAATATCTTTCAAGGCTTCAAAAATCCCCAATACAGATTCTTTGATTGCTTCGCCAATCGAATTTTTAGGCTTTTCGACTTTTGGTTCTTTATAAAAAAGTAATAAAATGATTAAATTGATACCTATTACGATAGCTGCTTGGATAAAGATGATTTTCCAACCGTAAGTTGTTCTTAAACCCGATGACATTGCCGGACCAATAAATCCACCAATATTAACCATCATATAAAAAATACCAAAGCCCATGGTTCCTGTGGTTTCGTCGGTATTTC
>Ga0233365_1000167_pt1 | contig 34043 bp, 34 predicted proteins | sample ElkDunMinimDraft_27_FD_191535 | JGI IMG/M metagenome (GOLD analysis project Ga0233365, IMG submission 191535) | Fecal eukaryotic communites from dung pellets of Tule Elk in California, USA - Elk Dung C36 | ecosystem: Host-associated > Mammals > Digestive system > Large intestine > Fecal | place...
AATCTGACGATTTTAAAAGATCAAAAGAAACAAAAATCTTTATTGCGGCGATCTTTTAATCGGTCGAAGAGCACTTTTGAAGCTACCAGATCCCGGTTCGACAATGTCACCGACCATCTGGCTCCATGCAGTGATTCAACGCTTCGCGAGAATCGGGACAGGCTCCTTAAAAGTTCATACCGCTTTTGATTCGTGTGGATTGGTTTATTGTGTTTTTAAGTTTAAGAAATTCTTTGATCGAATTGAATAATTACATCTGCAAGTTCGTAATCTAAATTTAAACTGTCGATAATTATTCTCGTCAGACTGCCCTTTTTACGCAATCTGTTTATGTAGCTGTATTCGTTAACAATTTCTATTACCGTTAAAATTTCGCGGTGGTCTGTAGTTGAAACCGGAGTGTTGTTTAACCTGAAATACAGAATTTCTAACAGATGTGCTTTTGCGATGACAAAATTATTTTCTTGCAATTAATTACTATGATTTACTTTGTAGGTTTTATTCACAAATTTATATTGAATTGTAAATATTTACAGAATATTCGATTCTTTCTTTATCGAAATAATTTTCGCTGAGTGTAACAAGATCCTCACCTAACAGCGATGTGAGTACTACTTCCTGACGATTTACCATTATTAACTTTACATAAAAGTAATCTTCGAACGTTAGAAAAGATATACCAGACTTTTTCATTTTTTTTGGAGAAAGGCTGATTACTACTTTCTCAACATCTTTTTTCAGATAGACCTGTAATATATGATCCGTGATATTTGTTACTATGATTTTATCTTCATGAAATTCATACTTTGTATTGCCATTGAGTTTGTAATATTTGTAATGTATGTGAATAACCGGAAGTACAAACATTATGCAAAATACAATCAATACAAAAATGCCCCCAAATTTAATTCTGTCATTGGATGCATTTAATACTATATAAATTATAAAGGGCAGTACAATAATCAAAAAAACTATTAAATCATATAGCATTTTGAAATGACTTTTGGGTGTTATGTTAACTTTCACTGATATAGATTTGGTTACTTACTTTTAAAATATTCTCTTTCTACTATTAGTATTATAAAGAGCAAAACGGTATAGGTTATAATTAGTACGTAGTAGTATTTATTCACCAGAGTCTTATTTTGAAACTGTTTGATAATATCCTTCAATTTATCCATTTTTATGAAATAGATGTAGTTAAATAAAATGATTGTTCCGAATATTATTCCAAAAGACAATCCTGTAGGAAAATTATTAAATACTGCGAATATTTCAATTTTCTCTATGAAGATTACATTTAGAATTAATGATAAAGGGAAAAAATGAAAAAAGAACAATAACGATAAATACAGTACAAATGAAAATTTATAAGTACCATGAGTACGTTCTTGCATTTTTGATACTAGATATATACTGTAGATGAGTGTTTTCATTTTAATAATTTACTTTAAGTAAACTGAACTGTTATGTTACAGCTGGAGGGAAAATGATAGTTTGAGTAAATATAGGAATTGTTGAAATGTAAAGGAAAAAAAAGTAAATGAAATTTTAATGAGGAAAGGCACAATTTGGGGAATTTTGTTTGAGAAGAAAAGAAAGTTTGTTTCATACAAACTACGTGTTATGTTACACTAATTTTTAGAACTTTTTATTTTAATAAAAAAATCCTAATTTTATGAAAAATTAAATCTTAACCAATGAAAAAACTTTTATTAATGTTTTTATCTGCATTTTCTATTATATCATGTGTTGATATTGAAAGTGCTGATTTTGAAGACGAAATTTACGAACCTAAAGAATTAAAAGTTAAATCTGTATTCCTGAAATGGATTGATGATGACTATATAAATATGGTAAGTACAAAAACTGATTACTATTACGGCGCTAACGGTTACGTTTCTGAAATAGAGTCTTATGAAATACAAAAGGAAGCAGAAGAAAGAACGACTAAAAATTTTTATTATACAGGCAATCTTATAGATTCTATCGTAACTAATTACGAATACAAGCTTACCACGGGACCGAATACTGGAAGTGAAGATAATTATAGAACTGTTGATCGCTATTATCATAATCAAAATGGTTTAGTAACCGATTACGAACATTATAGTAGAGGACATAAATATTATTCTGACAAATACGTTTATGACACCAATGATGTACTAGTAAGTTCTACCAGATATAATACACCACCTTTACCACAGCAGCCTACAACAAGTTCGGGAAATTATATTTACGACACTAATAAAAATATATTACCTACTAATTTTAAATCTGTAAAATACGATGATAAAAACTTTATTTATAAAAATGTATATTCTCCTTCTCTGAGCAAAGTAATATGTATTTCAAATAACAACTTTTTATTCTATATTTATAATCAATATGGTAGATATCATAAATTTGAATATGTATACAACAAAGATCTTTTTCCTGAAACTAAAAAAGTTTATGAAGACGAAAAACTTAGTTATACAGAAACTATATCTTATTATTAATTTAAAGATGCCTTCAATAGTACATATATTTTGAAGGCATTTTTTATTATATGACTTTAGAATCTGCGATATTAAGATTTTAAAAAGTATCAACTACGAGCCTAGCCGGATGAATGTAATTACTGCAAAGGATTACAGATTGCTGTTAGTAAATGTCTTGATTCTCGACTACCGCTAGAACTGGCATGGATTTGGGGTTGTGGAACTATTTATTTTGAATGTTGGAGATATCTCGACTACGCTCGATATGACAGGTTACTGCAGGAGATGTATTTGTTCTCGACTACCGCTCGAACTGACGTGGTTTGGTGTGGTAGAAATATTTTGCTTCGAAATCTCCTTTAATAGTAGTAGATACATTTCGGTTTTTCTCTTCTTTTCGGATGAAAAGAAGCAAAAATCTTTTTTTAATCTTGCCTCAGTTCAAAAACGGTTGAACTGTTCCTCGTTCACTAGTTGATCGAAACGTCGCTCCGCTCCCCGATCATCTTACGCTCACTTCGTTGGTTCAACTATTGTTTTCTCACTAATGACGCTTTTTAGATTTCAGTAAGTTGTTATATCATTTTTAGTAAGGTAAATGCATTTTTATTTTATTACTAAAAGTATCAACTACGAGCCTATCTGAATATATCTGCTTATTGTAAAAGATTAAGGCGAAGTAATCATGAAAACTAAAACAAAATAATAACGCTTGAATAAAAATCTTTTGTGTTGCGGCGATCTTTTAAACGGTCGAATTAAACTTTTGCCCCCACATACGATCAATTGCTATTTGTAAATTAATGAAATAGTGAATCTTCGATTTGATCGAAACGGCGCTTTGCACCCCGATCAGCTTACGCTTCCAATAAAGCGAGACAAGCCATACAGTTATTCGACGCTCGCTTAAAAGTTCATACCGCTTTTGATTCGTGTGGATTTTATTTATTGTGTTTTTATTTTTAAGTAGGAGAAACTTAGAAACTAAAGAATTTTATTAAAATTTATAACTATTCATATATTTAATTAAATTTGAAGGATAATTTTAACTTATTACCCGATAATTAATAAATAACCAAAGAATGATGAAAAAACTACTTTTCTTTTTACTGACTCCTTTAATTGGGATTTCTCAAACACAAATTGGACAGGATATTATAGGCGACATGCCCGATGATAGATTTGGATATGGTGTTGCACTATCTGCGGATGGAAACGTTATGGCAGTATCTGCCCCAGGAAATGATAACAACGGAGCAGACACAGGGCATATTAGGGTTTATTCTAAAGTATCAGGTACTTGGATACAAATTGGGCAGGATATTGAAGGTGATAGCATTAATGATCAAATTGGTTTTAAAATAACACTTTCTGATGACGGATCTACTTTAGCATTTTCTTCACCTTTCTCACAATATACAGTTAACAATTTTACTCATAGTGGTTTTGTTAAAGTTTATAAAAATGTAAATGGTATGTGGACACAACTGGGACAAGATCTGCGACAAGATAATTTAATTGCTCCTTATTCTTATAGAGGATTTGGTCAATCAATTTCATTATCTGCCGATGGAAATACAATTGCCATAGCAGAATGCGCAATTACAAACAATCCAAGTAAAATTATTACTTATAAATACACATTAGGAAATTGGGTGAAAATGGGTGAAATTACACCTTATACATATCCAGAGTGGCAACATGGGATTTACTATGCTTGGGATATATCACTATCAGCTGATGGGAATACAATAGCCATTAGTGATACTGACGGCTCTGGTACCGGAGCCTCACAATCTAAATTAGGATATGTAACTGTATTTAAATATCAATTAGGAAATTGGGTAAAAACAGGTAATACAATTAATGGAAAAAATATACTTGCAAGTGATTTTGGACACCGAGTTGCACTTTCTGAGAATGGAAATATTTTAGCCATCAGCGATCCACTATCCGATATTAATGGTGTAAATTCCGGTCATGTAGAAGTTTACAAAATTAATGGGAATAATTGGATACAGATAGGAAATGACATTGTAGGAGATGCTGCGCTTGACTACCTTGGTTACGGTTTGGTAATGTCAGCAAATGGAAATGCTTTAGCTATAGGATGTTATGGATGTGATACAGTAAATGGAACAGATACTGGTAAAATACGTATATTCGAGAATATTCAAAATAATTGGGTTGAAAAAGGAGGTGTAATTGGGGCTAATGCAGGCGATGCTATTGGCTGGGCGATTGCACTATCTAAAGACGGTTACAATTTAGCGGTTGGTAACTTAAGAAGTAATAGTGTTAGTGCTAAAAAAAACATACGTAATCTTGAAGAACAAACTGTTAGTGACAATTTATTGCAGGCAAATAATTATCAAGCAAAAGGTACATTTCCTGGTTCTGTACAAGTATTTAACTTATCAGGAATTTTATCATCTAATACTTTTGTTTTAGAGAACTTCAACATCTACCCTAACCCTACAACTGATATTCTACGTATTGAATTGGATAACGGTTTGATATTAGAAAAAGTTTTGATCTACAATACAAGTGGGCAATTGATAAAAGAAACAACTGAAAAAACAATTAATGTAAGCAGTTTTGCTAAAGGTATTTACAATCTACAGATTTTAACCAATAAAGGTAAAGCTACTAAAAAAATAATCGTGAAATAAAAATCAATCAAAACATGAAATTAAAATTACTTTTCGCTTTGCTAATTGTTTCAATAAGTAACGCACAAACACAAATTGGGCAGGAGATAATGGGAGATAGCGGAGACCCCTCTTTCGGTTCAAATGTCGCATTATCGGAAAATGGTAATGTATTAGCGATATCTAGTGAATTATATAATTTGACCGGTACATCAGATGGATTGGTTAGAGTATATTCTAGAGCTTCTGGAAATTGGACACAAATAGGTCAGGATATTATAGGACCAATTAATAGTAGAATTGGTTATAGAGTTGTTCTATCAAACGATGGTTCTGTATTAGCAGTTTCTAATTACAGCAATTTGGTTCAAGTTTATAAGAATGTGAATAATAACTGGGTTCAAATAGGTCAGGATATTCAGGAATATGGTCATAGCATAGCACTTTCTGGTGACGGTTCTACTATAGCAATAGGTGATGGACTTATTAACAAATTTAACCCACATCCCGTAACTATTTATAAAAACATCTCTGGAAATTGGACTCAAATTGGTACAATACCGGGTAACCCAAATGGTTTTGGTTTTGGTGTTGCACTTTCGGAAAATGGTGATATTCTTGCTGTAAGCATATATAATGGAACACTTTCAGGAATGGTAGTTATTTACAAAAATATCAATAATATTTGGACAGATATTGGAAATACATATGCACTAAATCCTACTGATAGTTTAGGATTTAGAATAAGTATATCGAGTGATGGTAACACAATAGCAGTTACATCCTCTAAAACACAGTCTGCAACCCAAAAGTATGGTTCTGTATTTATTTATAAAAATGTTAATAACATTTGGACACAAATTGGCAATGAAATAATTGGTCAAGTTCCAAATGAACAATTTGCTAAAAATGTTGTTATATCAGGCTCTGGTAATGTAGTTGTAGTAGGCTCTATGACTGGTACAAGTGGTAAAACAGGAAGATTGGATATTTTTGAATATCTTCAAGGCAATTGGGTAAAAAAAGGAGAAATAATTGATCAAAATGGTAGTAGTATTTGGTGGGCAATTGCACTTTCAAGAGATGGAAACAATTTAGCTCTTAGCAATTTAGGTAATGTTACTGTTAACCCTATCCCTAAATCATCAACAAACAATATTGAAGAGCAACTGTTTACTGATGATTTATCCATAACAAATAATTATGAGGGAAAAGGTGGACCTGGGAGTTCAATAATGGTATTTGACATTCAAGGCATTTTATCATCTGATACCTTTGTTTTGGAAAACTTCAACATCTACCCTAACCCTACAACCGATTTGGTAAATATTGAATTGAAAGAAAATTTAACTTTAGAAAAAGTGTTGATCTACAATATAAATGGTCAACTAGTAAAAGAAACCTCTGACAAAATAATTAATGTAAGCGGTTTTGCAAAAGGCATTTACAATGTACAGGTTTTAACCAATCAAGGTAAGGCTACTAAAAAAGTAGTAGTTAAATAAGCAGCTAAACGGATTCTAAATGAGATTCCGTTTTTTTAATTAAAAGTAGTTGTAAAATTAGTCCGTGAGCTTGTTGTTCTTCAGTGAGCTGAATTTCCCATCGTTAGTTTGAAATTGGTCAACTGCTTTTAGATATAATTTACGTTGATAACGTGGTAAATTTTCACGGATAGCTGAATGTGGTACATTCAGTATATCTTTTACTAAATATCTACCTTATTCAGTTCCCGACTGGGCTGGAACTGACGTGGATTTGGAGTATTAGAATTATTTGTTTTATATGCTGGAGATATATTGATCATTGGCAAAAAAGTAAACAAATTTGTTTACTAAAATATAATTGAGTAATTTTGATTAAAATTAAAAATTATGCTACCAGAGCTTCATAAAATAAAGGGCATACATCCCGGTGCTATTCTTAAAAGAGAGCTAAAGCAGCGTGGGTTAAAAAGTAACGAGCTTGCAATTACATTAGGTGAGCATAAACAAACAATAAGTGCTATTTTAAATGAGAAAAGAGGTATTAACGCCAAACTATCGATAAAAATTGGTGAAGCTTTAGGAATTGATAACGATTACTTTATGATATTACAGGCAGTCTATGAGGTTAGTGAAGCTACAAAACCAAAACTGTTTACACCTAATTTAGAAAATATAAGAAAAGTGCTTTTTTGGGATACAAATTTTGAGGAACTAGACTGGAACAAAAACCGTAAAGCGATTATTAAAAGAATTTTTGAACGTGGCAATGATCTGGAAATTAAAGAAATTATCTCTTTTTACGGAAAAGATACGATCATAAAAGAATTAGTAAAAGTTACGAATGATTTTTTACCTTCATTTAATGAAAATCTGCTTAAGTACAACATAAGATAAAAGCCTGCTTATGGATATCTATAAAAATACTGTATCTGAACTGTTGTGGGAAGTGTTATTAAAACTGATGACATTGGACGAGTTAAAAACATTTCGTCTGGTGGGAGGTACTTCTCTTAGCCTGCTTCTAGGGCACAGGATATCTGTTGACATTGATCTATTTACGGATGCAGCATATGATTCGATTGATTTTGAAAAAATAGACGCTCTTTTCCTAAATATTTTTCCGTATGTAGAAATGGGATCTGGAGGCAACAACAGTATGGGAAAGACCTATTTTATAGGGCACAGTGCCGCTGACCTTGTTAAAGTTGATCTTTTTTATACGGATACTTTTGTTTTTCCCATAATAGAATACAATGAATTAAGGTTATCTGGTTTGGAAGAAATAGTTGCGATGAAACTGGAAGTTGTAGGACATGGAGGAAGGAAGAAAGACTTTTGGGATCTGCATTAAATGCTGGAATATTTTAGTATTAAAGAAATGCTTTACTTTTACGAACAAAGATATCCCTACGGATATACGAAAGAAATATTGATAAAGCAACTTACCAATTTTGCACAGGCAGACGATGATTTTAACCCTATATGTTTGATGGAAAAATATTGGGAGTTAATTAAAATAGATTTTGAGGAAAGAACAGCAGCAGAATTTTTGAAGAACTATTGAAATTGTTTAGTATTGAGTGAGTAATGTTTTAATTAGCTTCGCTCCCCACATACTCTGCTCCATGTATTCGCAGACTTTGGACCTGGTGCTCGAATGTTGATTTGTTTAACTGTTAAATCGTTGAGGGGTGTTAGGTGCCAGATGTGGGGTGTTCCTTCGACAACCTCAGTCACCGGTGGAAGGATTTTTTTGACAGATTCACAGATTATGACTTGATTTTTTTGCTTGAAATTACGTTGATAACTTAGAAATATACACAGATTCTGAATGTTGTACATTCAGTTGTTTACATTATCTACTTAATAAAGATGATTTATCAGCTTATCTTTTCTTTACTTGTGCGACCCCTTGTCAAGCAAGGGGTGACAGCAAACTGCTATTTTAGTTTGGATGTATTGGTTCTCGACTGGGCTCGAACTGACGTAGGTTTGTTTATATGTGAGATGCTAGATGTTGGATGCCTGGTGCTAGGTGCGGGATGTTACATACCACAGATGCACAAATTATGATTTGATTTGTTTTTAATCGTTGATTTGTTGAGGTGTTGGTTTACGCAACAGCACATTCACGAAAAGCTCATTCAAAAAGCTAAAGAAAAGCTTTCTACGACAGAACTTTCTGTAAGTGAAATCGCTTACGAATTAGGCTTTGAACATTCGCAATCTTTCAGTAAACTATTTAAAGCTAAAACAGATATTTCGCCTTTAGAATTTCGGAAGTCATTTAATTGAAATCAGTAATTCTCATACAACATCCGTCGTTTTGCATACATCAGAGTTTTGATTTCTGCTGAATTTTGTATCAATAAAATTTAACAATATGAAATTGAATCAAGTAAAATTAGGAAGTCAAGGTTTAATCGTTCCGAATATCGGTTTAGGATGTATGGGAATGACAGGTTTCGGTGATGCAGATATGTATGGTAAAACCGATGAGCAAGAAGCGATTGCAACTATTCAACGTTCTTTGGAATTGGGTGGCAATTTCCTCGACACCGCAGATTTATACGGACCTTTTACTAACGAACGCTTAATTGCAAAAGCGATTGAGGCAAATCGTGACCAATACATTATTGCTACAAAATTCGGTTGGGAAATTGATGACAATGAGCAAGTGACTTGGAAAATCAATGGAAGTAAAGATTATGTAAAAAAATCAGTTGAACGTTCGTTGAAAAATCTGAAAACTGATTACATTGACCTTTATTATATGCATCGTCTCGATAAAAATGTTCCCATTGAAGAAACGGTTGGTGCAATGAGTGATTTGGTAAAAGAAGGGAAAATCGGTTACATTGGTTTGTCGGAAGTTGGTTCTGAGACTGTGAAAAGAGCACACGCAGTTCATCCGATTTCGGCAGTGCAAAGCGAGTATTCTTTGTTTGAAAGGACGGTTGAAGAAAAAGGTGTGATTAAAACTTTGAATGAATTGGGAATTGGTTTTGTAGCTTATTCTCCGTTGGGAAGAGGGTTTTTATCAGGAAATATCAAAACAATTGACGATTTGCCAGAAAATGATTTCAGAAGAGGAATTCCGCGTTTTCAGGGAGAACATTTCCAAAAAAATATTGAATTGGTAGAAGCGATTGAAAATATGGCGAAAGAAAAAGACATCACATCTTCGCAATTGGCTTTGGCGTGGATTGTCAGCAAAGGAATTGTTCCGATTCCTGGGACGAAACGCAGAACTTATCTTGAACAGAATATTGAAGCGAGCAAAATTGTTCTGAGCGAATCTGATGTACAAAAACTGGAAAGTATTGTACCTTTGGGAACGGATACTGGAGCGACTTATGATGAATTTGGGATGGGACTTTTGGATTATTAATTTTTGCCACGAATACACGAACTTTATTTAACCACAAAAGACACAAAGTTTTTTCTAAATTTTTATTAAGTTTATTTTTAAACTGAAAAAGAACACATAAGTCTTTAAAAATCTTCGATTTTTTTCTTTTGAGAACTTTGATTATCTAAAATTATGAACACGATAAAATCTATTTCGGCTTTTCACAGATTGTTGTCGCTTCCTGAACCGAAGCATCCGATGGTAAGTGTTATCAATCTTTCGGAAAGTATTTTTATTGAAGATGACGTGTGGAAGGGTTTTGTGAGTCGTTATTACTGCGTTGCACTGAAACGAAATGCGACCGGAAAAATGAGATACGGACAGCAACATTACGATTACGACAAAGGCGTTTTGAGTTTTACAGCGCCGAATCAGGTGCAATATCTCGATTTGAAAACGATGGATTGTGAAAATACAGGTTATCTATTGATTTTTCATGAAGATTTTCTGCTGAAACAACCTTTAGGAGCCACCATTTCGTCTTATGGGTTTTTCTCCTACGCCGTCAATGAAGCGTTGCATCTTTCTGAAGATGAGGAAAATGATTTGCTTGAAATTCTGAATAAAATCGATAAAGAATGTCAGCATATTGACCAGCATACGCAGGAAATTATTTTGTCGCAGATTGAGTTGTTGCTGAATTATTCGAAGCGGTTTTATGAAAGACAATTTATCACGAGAAAAAGTGGAAATCATCAGCTTTTGACGAAGTTTGAAACTTTTCTGAATGATTATTTCGACAAAGAATCTTCCGAAAAAGGATTGTTGACCGTACATCAAATTGCTGAAGCGATGAATCTTTCGCCGAATTATTTGAGTGATTTATTAAGAATTCAAACTGGTCAAAATACGCAACAACATATTCACGAAAAGCTTATCAGCAAGGCGAAGGAGAAACTTTCAACCACAGAATTATCGGTAAGTGAAATTGCTTATGAATTGGGATTTGAACATTCGCAGTCTTTCAGTACGCTTTTTAAAAAGAAAACGAGTATGTCGCCTTTGGAATTTCGGCAGTCGTTTAATTAGCATATATGCTAGATGTTAGATGTTAGGTGCGGTGGGTTTGGATGCTTTTATCACAAATTCACAGATTATTTTTAAGCTGCTTTTAATAAATTACCAAGTTATTTAAAAAATAACCCAAACAGGATTCCAAATAAAAAAGCACCAGTATATACAATCACAATAATTTTAAGATTATCATCAATTATTCCAACAATAGTAACTGCTAACAATATTACAATTAAAAATATGTTTTCAGGTTGTTTAAACCAAGTAACTAGCTTCTCTTTAAAAGTATTGGTTTCTTTTTTCATTTATTTTTCTACTATTATCAATGCTGATGCAGTGTAGTTGCGAGTTAGCAGTTCGATCTTTATTTGTCCGATGAAGTCAACAATGACTCCGTCAAAATCGATATAGATTAGTTTTTAAGTATTCAGTAAGTGTATGTTTAACCAATGCCCAATGGTGCATTTGGTGTAAGCGTTTGTTGTAAATATACTAAAGTTTAAAAACAAAGGAAAAAGGAAATTCACTAAAATTTTACTGAGAAAGCAGTAAGTTACAGTTGCCGCTATTTATCCGTTTTAATGTTAATTTCTTCGTTTGGAACAAAATCATTTTCCAGTTTAGAAATCACCACAACTGCAACCGCATTTCCAATAAAGTTGGTTAATGTTCGGGCTTCGTTCATGAATTTATCAATACTAAAAAGAAAGATCAGTCCTTCCATAGGGAATTTATGTAAGATGGAAAGTGTTGCAGAAAGTGCAATAAATCCGGATCCCGGAATACCTGAAGCAATTTTTGTTGTAAATGTTAACACCAACAGCAGAAATAAGATATCGGTAAAAAGTAACGGAATATCATAAAGCTGTGCAATAAAAATAACCGACATTGGTAGAAAAATGGAAGCTCCCGTTAAATTAAACGAATAGCCAAGTGGTACCACAAAGCCCGTAACCAACTTACCGCAACCCATTTTTTCCAGCTTTGCAACAATTAAGGGGAATGCAGCACGGGAAGACGAAGTTCCGAAAACAACCAGTATTTCTTCTTTTATACTGATTAAAAACTTCCAAAGGCTTATTTTAAAACGTTTTAAAACAAGTCCGAAAACGACGACTATAAAAAGTGCCATTGTTATATATGTTGCTGCAACAAGTTTTCCTAAAGGCAGTAGGCTGTTTATACCGAATTTAGAAACAGAGTACGCCATACCGCTGAAAGCAGCAAACGGAATAAGATAAAAAACGTACATGAGTATGCTGTAAAGAACTGCTCTGAATTTTTCGATCCGGGGAACCAGTTTATATTTCTTTTCAGATACATTCAACAGCAAACCTATGATTACAGCAACTATTAAAAGCAGCAAGGGTCTGTTTAGAACCATAAACTGCAACCAGTCGTTATTAAAATTTGAAGCAGCATAACTACCTGCTTCAGCAATATTCAAATAATTTTTATCGATTTTTCCCGGTTGCAGTAAAAACCCCATACCAATTGCAGAAAGCATAGCCAATGTAGTAACAACTTCAAAATAAACAATTGTTTTAAACCCCAATCGCCCTACCCTGCGAATATTTCCTACATTGGCGATCCCAATTATTATGGTTAGGAAAATTAAAGGCTGGATCAATGGTTCAATAATGTATAAAAACCAGGTTCCGATAAATTCTGTCTTAATACCTATTTCAGGAAAAAAATGACCTACCAATATTCCCAAAGCTATTGCCACAAAAACATAAGTTGCCAGATTTCTGACAAACTTATTCTGTGTAGGAACACCGGTATTTTTCGGACTGATTTTATCTTCCTCTATCATTATTCAAGAATATATTCTGCAACATATATATTCACAAATATACTATCTAAAAGCCAATTAAACCGATAATGATGGCCGTTATTAACATTGCCAGCGATGATCCCAATGCCCATTTCATTGTGAATTTTAAATGATCGGAAAACTCGACACCTGCCAAACCTACCAACAGATATGTTGACGGTACCAACGGACTTAAAAGATGCACACCCTGCCCTATTAACGAGGCTGCTCCTATTTCTAATTTTGAACTTCCCAGATGCAGTCCTGTTTCAGTAATTAAAGGTAATATTCCAAAATAGTACGCATCGTTACTCAAGAAAAATGTTAAGGGTGCACTTGTAACAGCTGTAATTACAGGAAAAAAGCTGCCCCATGTATCGGGAATTACAGAAATCATAGAAGCAGCCATGGCATCCATCATTTTTGTTCCCGTTAAGATTCCTGTGAAAACTCCCGCAGCAAAAATCATGGAAGCAACCGAAAGGGCATTACCAGCGTGCAATTTCAGTACCTTCTGCTGATCATCCATTTTAGGATAATTGATTATTAATGCCAAGCAAAATCCCACCATAAAAGAAACAGCCAACGGCAGTATATTCAGCATCATTGAAACCAACAAACTAATCGTCAACGCCAGATTAAACCAAATTAACCCTGGTCTTTTTAACTGGCGTTGCGTATTCAATGTCTCGATACTTTCAAAATATTGAGGAGAAACATCCATTTTAGCTATTTTCTTTTTTTCTTTAAGTCCCAACCAAAATGCCGCAAAAAGCACCCATATAATTCCGCCCAACATAACCGGGATCATTGGAACAAAAAGTTCTGAAGCATCCATTTTCAAGGTAGTCATTGCACGCGCAGTTGGTCCGCCCCACGGCAGAATATTCATAATACCACCGCCAAGCATAATAATTGCAGAAAGTACCAAAGGACTCATACCTACTTTTTTGTATAAGGGCAACATTGCCGCAACTACAATCATATAAGTTGTTGCACCATCACCGTCTAAAGAAACCAAAATAGTCAGAATAGCGGTTCCCATTGCAATTCTTACAGGATCGCCTTTAACAATTTTCAATATTAAATTCACCAAAGGATCAAACAATCCGGCATCGATCATTACACTGAAGAACAAAATTCCGAAGATAAGCATGATGCCTGTAGGTGCGATGTTTTTTACTCCGTCCATTATAATTGATCCCAAGTCGGAAGCAAATCCGCCGAAGATTGCAAATAAAATAGGGATAAGAATAAGTGCCGTTAAGGGAAATAATCGTTTTGTCATGATAAGATACATGAAAACGATAATCATTGCAAAGCCTAAAAATGTAAGCATAAGATTTATTTTTTAATTGTTAATCGTTGTTTTTAGAAAAATCGAAGTTGTTTTTGAACGATACCACCGTATAATTTGCCGTATCGTCTGCCCCAACCTGATTAATAAAACCAAGTTCCAATGAACTGTTTTTTCCCAAATTGATTCCCAAGCCGGCAGTAATTCTGTTACTATCAAACTGTTCGTCTTTAACCACATTCATTCTAATTTCATTTTTAAAAATTCCGTACAAAACTTCTGTTCCATCATTTTTATACAATGGAAACTTCAAAGAAATAAGGTAGCGAAGTCTTAAAATAAAATCGTCGGGATTTGTTAAAAAGCGTTCTTCTGCCCTATAACGGTGCATTACACTTACGTTTCCTACCTTATTTCTTATGGTAAGCTGCTGGTACGGGCGGTTTTCGTATCTGATTTTCTTTTCCATTACGTCTGTATAAGGTTCCAAAATAAGAAACATATAACCCGCCGCCGGAGAAATTCCGTTTTTAAAGTTTCGTTCCAGATAACCTGAAACCAAAAACAGACGTCCGTCTTTAACCACATCGTACGAACGATACTGAGATAATGCCGTAGCACTCCATTTTTCGCTTAATTTTGCAGAAACCGTATACTGATACCAACTGTTTAAATTATCGGTCTGTGAAAATGCGGAAGATGTAAACAGTAATAAAAAAAATGCTTGAAATATTATTCGTAAGTTCACTTTGAGGAATTGATTTTAATTTTACTATCAGCTAAAATATGAGAATCGTACAAAAAGCTGTTTAATTCTCAACGAACTGCAAAAAAATCAGTAAACGACACAAAACAAATGATTTCACACTGCGAAAAAGTTATTTTTTAATGATAAAAATTACAGTATACTTAATTTAAGTTTATATAAAATATGGTATTAATAATAAACATACTGTTTCTGCTGATTGCGTTAAGGCTTCTTTTCCAGAAGAAAATCTTAAACGGATTAATGAACAGAAAATGGACCAATCTTGTTAATATACAGCATGTTATTTTCTGCATTGTTTATATTTCCGCAATTTCCTATATAGAAATAAGTACTCAGCAAACATTGCTTTACGGTATTTTAAACATTGTTTTTATTGTTTCGATAAACGCAGTTCTTTATTACGTGTGTTATTCTAAACTGGTACCCGCATTTTATGAAACCAACAAGTATTCCGAGTATATTTTATATGCTTTACTTCTTTTTATTTTTTCTGTATTGCTTAGAATTTTGATTGATCCGCTGATATCGGCAGAAACATCTGTAAACCCTGCAGACGGACTTTCGCTTATAAACATTTATGCATCGCAGAGTATTGTGTTGTTGGTTGCCAGTTTTTTAGGAATATCAAAACATAAATTTTTAATTGAAAGTGACTATAAAAATTTGGAATTTGAAAAAACCGAAACAGATTTAACACTTATAAAATCAAGAATAAACCCACATTTCCTACTAAATACACTAAACAATATTTATGCGGGAAGTTATAAGGAAAACAGTGCATCGGCAGATGCAATCATGAACTTAAGCCAGCTTCTGCAATATGTTATTTACGAAACAGGAAAAAAAAGAATTTATCTGAGTAAAGAATTTGAGATGATTACCGCACTGGCAGGGCTTTACCAGCTTAAATTTAAAGACAAACTGCAAATAACATTTCACTGGCAGTCTGACGAATTTCTGGATCAGTTTGAAATACCGCCTTCCATTTATTTTACACTTTTTGAAAATGCCCTGAAACATTCTGATATTGGCACAGAAAAGGATTCGTTTATAGATGTTTCGTTCGAAATCATTGATAATGAGATGGTTTTCAGCGTAACTAATTCTGTTTCAACAAAAAATAAAACTGGAAACGAATACGGTTATAAAGGAATGGGTATGAAAGATTTAGAGAAAGTTCTGATAATAGAGTTTCCCAAAAAATATGTTTTAACGCAAAAAGAACTAAATAAAACGTATTTTTCAGTTTTAAAAATCAAAATATGATTTCACTGAAAGCAGTTGGTGTTGATGATGAGCATCCGGCTTTGGAACTGATAAAGAATTACTGCGAGAAAGCATCGGATATTGAACTGATTTCTACTTTTAATAATCCGGAAAAGGCAATAGAATTCATCAACCAGAACGATGTCGATTTACTGATATTAGATATCAACATGCCAAACATCAGCGGATTAGAGCTTCTTCAAAAAGTGCAGAAAAACATTCTGTGTATTTTTATTACAGCTGAACCCGAACACGCTGCAAAAGCTTATGAATTAGATGTTATTGATTATCTGATAAAGCCTATAAGCTACACCCGTTTTGAAAAGGCCATTAAAAAAGCAAAAGAATATGCGCTTTTTAAACAGTCTAAAAATGAGGTTGAAGACTATATTATGTTTAAATCTGACTATATTATAAATAAGGTAAGTCTTGAGGATATTTTATGGATTGAAGGTTTTGGCGAGTATATAAAGATTGTTTCACAATTTAAAACCTACATACTTTTACAGCGTTTAAGCAAATTTGAAGAGGACTACCAATATCTTGGATTTGTTAGGATTCACAAGTCATATCTTGTTTTAAAAAATCATATTGAAAGTTATAACTCACGTAGCGTGATTTTAAAAAATGGAAAAGAACTCCCTATCGGCAGAACCTACAAAGACAATTTAAAGCTGATTTAGAACAACTATATATCTATAAACATTTATTAATACAATTTAACACCCATAAAAATGAGATCAATTGATTTTAAACAAATCATAGAACGTTCAAAAAAGATACGCGAAAGCTATCACGAATTAGAAAGACAGCATCACGGAAGTGAATGGACTATTGAAGAAGATGCCTTGGCTTTTTTAACAGATGCTGGTTTGGTTGGAAGGTATACTATGTCACAACAAGAACGTTGGCCTGCGGCTAATTCAGAAACAGCACTTGAACATAAGTTGGGAGAATGTATATGGTGGCTTACTGTTTTGGCTGATCGAATGAACATTGATATTGAAGAAGCCACAGAAAAGTTCCTTACCAAAACTGAAAAACTGGTAGGTAATACAAAATAACAAAATGGATATAAAAGAATTTATACAAGACTGGATTGATAAAAGCAATACCTATGACACGGAAAATTATCTAAAAAAATGGCATAAAGATGCCGTTTTGGACGATCCGTCGGTTGGAAAGATTTTTAAAGGACACTCCGGCATCAAACAATATTTTGAAAGTTACTTTTTAGATTATAGTACCCAGACAAGATTGGTTAAAATGGAAATCATATCTGATCATGAAGTACATCTGGAGGTTGAATTTACAGGTGAATTTCCTGAAGGAAAGATCGGTGGAATATTCGAATTTATTTTAAAAGATGGAAAAATCGACAGAGCTGTTGCAGATTTGTTATAAAATCAATCTTTTATACTTATCATTACCAAGTATTCTAAGAAAGAAATAATATCAAAAAAACACCATCAATTAACATATGGCTCAACTAATAACTGTAACTTTTATAGAAAGAGAAAGTGAGTCGGTCATTGGACATAAATAAATATCATCCACATATAAAATAAAAAAGAGAAATACTTTCGTATTTCTCTTTTTTGTAGCGAAGACGGGAGTTGAACCCGTGACCTCAGGGTTATGAATCCTGCGCTCTAACCAACTGAGCTACCTCGCCATTGGTATTTTATTTCGGATGCAAATATAGCAGTAATTTTAATACCTGCAAAGGAAAATTAGAAATTAAAACATATTTTTTTTAATGAATTTGTTACCTTTCTGTATGTGAACAATTTAAAAATTATTCTTTAATTACTTTTCCCTCGCTGTTTTCGGTTACGTTCACGGTTTTAGTTACACGGTAGTATAAATTTCCTCTTCCGTTCAGGCTTCCGTCGATGCCATTAACTGTGTTGGTATAGATATTTCCCGAGCCTGATGAATCTACTTCTGTGAAAAAAGCCGACAGTTCTTTTGCATTGATATCGCCAGAACTTTTGCTGTTTATTCTTACGGTGTTCGAATTTCCTTCTACCGTAATAGCCGCATCGTTTTCGGTGTTTAAATACAGATCTTCTACCTTTACCCTTAACTCCATTTTATTATTGCCGGTATTGGTCAGGGTTAGTTTCGGAATTTCGATCGCGCCCATATTTGTCAGCGTTCCCTTATCGCCGTTCATTGTGATTTCGGTAAGATCTTTAGTTGCCAATGTTACCTTTAAAGGTTCGGTTTGACTAACAATTTCGAAACCCGGTTTGCGTTTCAGTGTCAATACTTCGTTTACAACGCTTACCTGAACCAATTGGTGCAGATTTGCGTCGCCGGTGGTTCTGATCGTATTTTTAAACGGATTGTTCAAAAGTTCAACAATTACCTCACCCTCTACGACCAGCTTGGTATATTTTTGAACTTTACGGTTTTTTTCCTGAACTACACCGTTTCCTTTTATCTTTCTATTTTGCGCATAACTTGTTACGGTAATGATTGAAACAAATAACAATGCTAAAAATTTTCTCATACTATTTAAATATTGTTGGTTAGAAATACATCTTCCGGGTAGATACCGAACACATCTTCGGTAAAATCCAACACTTCGGAATTTACAAAATTATTCTTTAAATCGTTTACACCCTTTTCCATTAAAAGCGGTGTAGTGAACTTTCTGCTTACACCCAGAATATGATCGTTTACATTTACCTTAAAGAACAATTTTCCTGCCGGAGTTTTATAATGTATAAATTTTATTATTGAAAAATTACGTTTTATTACGTTTATTTCGCTTAAACAATGTGCTTTAGAAATGTAGCTGTTGCTTGTAAATATTACATTTCCCTTGCGATTGTTATAGGTATATTTATACTGGTTATTTTCTTTTTTACTTATTACTAACGTGCCCATTTTTCTTTTAATACACACAAAGCTATTCATAAATACCCTGAAATGAAACTTTGTTTTTCGTGTTTTTTTTAGTACGGGTTGATACTGCCTACACCTGATATTTTTTTAACGATTTTAAGTCGATCGTAATTCTTGTAATCCAAATTACCCACTCCTGAAATTCGCACGTTAATTTCGTCTGACGTGTTGACTTTTGCATTACCTGCTCCGGTAATTTCGATATTTGCAAGTTTGTTGGTCAATCCTTCAGAGTTCAGATTCCCCGCTCCGGACATGCTTGCCTTTATTTCGTTGCTTATTCCTCGCAAACGCACATCGCCTGCACCAGTTACAAAAACACTTGTGATGTTGTTGAACAATTTTACATTGATTTCACCCGCCCCCGAAATATGAAATTCAACGTCTTTTGTCAATGTAATATTATTTGTTGCAACAGAACCTGCACCTGCAATTACCACTTTCTGTAAATTAGGATTGTTCATTTTAATGATCAGCGGTGATGATTTTGATTTGTAATAGATTGATTCTTTACTTGAGATATTGATCTGACCGTCATTATTATCAATCTCCAGATTATCGACCAAAGTTTTATCGCCGGTAATTAAGATTTCGTTTGTAGCAACCGAGGAATCCAGTTCGATGTTTGCAGAGGAATTATTTGAAACCGCATTGTACGATGCCACTTGTTTTGTTTGGCTGACAATTTCGCCAGACAGTTCTACTTTTTTATTGCACGATAAGGCAAAAACGCTTAAAAATGTAAGTAATAGTAACTTCTTCATTTGTTTTTTCTTTAAAACTACAAAAAAGTATTTACATTTTAAATTATTTTATGATTATGACAAGTTTAATAACCAATCAAGATTTATAGTTTCCGACTTTGCTTGAATCGAAAGGTATAATGAGATTCCTCCTTCGTCGGAATGACAAGATTTTTGGAAATAGTGAGAAGGTTTTTCAATAAAAAACAAAACCCTTTCTTACGAAAGGGTTTGTGTATTTAAACGGTTAAAGCCAAGCGCTTCATTAAGTTTTTATCTAAAGCGTGTTTAACGAAATCTCTATCAATTTCGAATTCTGTAGTGTCAGAACCCGGAAGATCGTACATAGGATCGGTTAAAACAGCTTCGCATAACGAACGTAATCCGCGTGCACCTAATTTATATTCTAATGCTTTGTCTACAATGTACCAAAGCGCATCTTCGGTAAACGTTAAGGCAACACCATCCATTTCGAACAATTTCTGATATTGTTTTACCAATGCATTTTTAGGTTCGGTTAAGATAGAACGCAACGTATCGCGATCTAACGGATCCATGTGTGTTAATACCGGTAAACGACCTATGATTTCGGGAATCAATCCAAAATCTTTTAAATCTTTAGGTATAATGTATTGCAACAGGTTGCTTTTATCAGCTTTTTCGTTTTCTTTAGAAGATCCGAAACCTACGGCATGAAAGTTCAAACGTTTGGTTATGATTCGTTCGATACCGTCAAAAGCACCACCTGCAATAAACAAAATATCCTGCGTGTTTACTTCGATAAATTTCTGATCCGGATGTTTTCTTCCTCCTTTTGGCGGAACATTTACTACAGATCCTTCCAAAAGCTTCAATAAAGCTTGCTGAACGCCTTCGCCACTTACATCGCGGGTTATAGACGGATTGTCGCTTTTACGGGCAATTTTATCAATTTCATCGATAAAAATAATACCACGTTGTGCTTTATCCACGTCATAATCTGCAGCCTGTAACAATTTGGTTAAAATACCTTCTACGTCTTCGCCCACATAACCAGCTTCGGTTAAAACGGTAGCATCAACAATAGCCAACGGTACATTTAACATGCGGGCAATGGTTTTAGCAACCAGCGTTTTACCGGTTCCGGTTTGCCCTACCACAATGATGTTACTTTTTTCTATTTCAACATCGTTCTTTAAATCAACCTGTAACAAGCGCTTGTAATGGTTATAAACCGCTACCGAAAGCACTTTTTTGGTTTGATCCTGACCAATTACGTATTGATCTAAAAACGCCCTGATTTCTTGAGGTTTTCTTAATAAAACATCATCTGACAATCCTGATTCGTTTTGCGATTTTAATTCTTCTATTACAATTCCGTGTGCCTGTTCTACACAGTGATCGCAAATATGCGCATCTACACCGGCAATTAAGATATTTGTTTCGGCTTTTGGCCGTCCGCAAAAAGAACAGTTAAATCCTTCCTTCATTATACTTATTCTCTTGTTAAAACTTCGTCGATCATTCCGTATTCCTTCGCTTCGTCTGCACGCATCCAATAGTCGCGCTCTGAATCTTTGTACACTTTATCGTACGGATTTTTAGAGTGTTTTGCAATGATCTGATATAATTCTTCTTTTAATTTCAACATTTCCTTCAGGTTGATTTCCATATCGGTTGCAACACCCTGTGCCCCGCCTGACGGCTGGTGGATCATTACGCGAGAATGTGGTAATGCCGAACGTTTACCATCGGCACCTGCACATAACAATACTGCACCCATTGATGCTGCCATACCTGTACAGATTGTAGCTACATCGGGCTTAACGAACTGCATGGTATCGTAAATTCCCAAACCTGCGTATACGCTGCCACCCGGTGAATTGATATAGATCGAGATATCTTTAGAAGCATCAACACTTTCTAAAAACAGCAACTGAGCCTGAATAATGTTTGCTACATAATCATCTACACCTGATCCAAGGAAAATGATGCGATCCATCATTAAACGCGAGAAAACGTCCATAGATGCAATATTCATTGGGCGTTCTTCGATAATGTAAGGTGTCATACTGCCAGTTGGTGTCATGCTGCCCACGATTTTATCGTAGTACATATTATTTACCTTATGGTGCTTTGTAGCGTATTTTTTAAATTCTTTTCCGTAATTCATATTTTTACTTTCTATAAGTTATAAAAAAACAAGCGTCGAAACAAACCGTTCGACGCTCAAATATACTTAAATTTTCGCAGAAAATTATTCTCCGTAAACCTCTTTAACGAAATCTTTGTAAGTTACTTCTTTTTCACTTCCGCTTACTTTTTCAGTAAACAATTTCATCATTTTATCGTTCATCAATTGTTCAGAAATACGTTTTACTTCTTCTTGGTTTGATAAAACGCGCGATACGATATTGGTCACATCGTCTTCTGACGGTTCTAACTGACCGAATTGTGCCATTTGATCTTTGATTAAACCTGAAGTATAATCTTTGATCTCGTCAAAAGTGATCTGTAAACCGTTATCGGTAATAATTCTACCTTCGATTAACTGGTAACGCAATCCTTTTTCAGATTTTGTGTATTCTTCTTCTGCCTGCTCTACAGTTAAATCTGTTTCACCTGCCGTTTGCAACCATTTGATTAAAAATTCTTTCGGTAAATCGAATTTTGTATTGTCAACCAATGCTTCAACTGCATCGTTCATGAATTTTTGATCTGCCTGTTGTGCGAATTGTTTTTCGGCATCTTCTTTAATACGTGTTTTTAACTCGCCTTCTGAAGTTACTTTACCTTCACCAAACAATTTATCGAAAAACTCTTGGTTTAATTCTGCTTTTTCTTTAGTTGAAATTTCTTCGATAGTAAACGTTACTTCAACATCCAATCCATGAATTTTATCGTGCTCTACTTTTAAAACGTCCATTAATTTATGATCGTCTTCAAACAAACCTTTTGTAGAAATGGTAACCTCATCGTTTACTTTTTTACCGATGAATTTCTTTTGATTTGTTTTTGTACGGATATCTACAACGTTGATAGTTGTTTCGTTTTCGATACCTTCTTCCTGGTTAGAAACTTTTACGCGGATATCGTCACCTTCTTCAACTTTTTCTTTAGAAATTAATTTTCCGTATTGTTTCTGAATGTATTCAACCTGCTCATTCACCATTGCTTCATCGGCAACGATTTTATATTTTGCAGCAGTTTTAGCAGCATCTAAATCAACTGTAAATTCCGGAGCTAAACCTAATTCAAAATCAAAACTTAATGTATCAGCATCCCAATCGATATCTTTTGCAACAGGAAGCGGATTTCCTAAAATATCCAACTTTTCTTCGTTTAAATAATTACTTAAACTTTCCTGTAACATTTTGTTCACTTCGTCGAACATAATTGCCTGTCCGTATTGTTTTTTCACCAATGCAGCAGGTACCTGACCTTTTCTGAAGCCCGGGATATTCGCGTTTTTTCTATAATCTTTAAGAACTTTTTCAACGTTCGCAGCAAAATCTTCTTTTGCTAAATCAATTGTAATAACTGCGTTTAACGCATCTACATTATTTCTTGTGATATTCATTGTAAATTTTGTTTCTAACTAAAATTGGCTTGCAAAAATACATTATTTTTACAAGCCAATCAAATTTTTAAATAATTGAATATTAATTATTAGTAAAATTAATCTTCGCTGCCTATCCCTCCTACTATTGACTGAACAATAGACAAAACCAAACTGAATAACAGTGCAGGCCAGAAACCTTCAACATGAAAGCCGTCAACGATATAACCGCACAACATTATTATTAAAGCGTTGATAACAAACAGGAACAAACCTAATGTTAATATGGTTACCGGAATAGATATTAACTGTAATATTGGTTTAACTATAAAGTTAAGCAATGCCAATACAATTACAACGATTATTGATGATCCGAAGCCATCGACACTTATACCCGGTAAAAAATTTGCAAGCAGATACACAATAACTGCCGTTACAATTAAATTGATTAAAATTCTCATAGCTTATAATTTTAATTTGATGCTTTTATTGTTACACCCGGATAGTTACCCGGAACCAACATCGGTAAACGTGCCTTGTAATGTTCGTTGATTACTTTAACTATTTCGTTAGCCACAAATGCATAACCACGCGGGTTAGGATGCACACCGTCTAAAGAAAACAATACTTTATTCATGTTTTCCGTACCTTTAAAGTAATCTTCCGTATACCATTGTCCGTCGCCTAAACGAATACCTCCTGTTAAGTATCCCATAATAGCATTCATATCTGCAACAGCCAGTTTTTTAGAACGTGCAGAAGCCCAGATGATGTCATTGAATTCTTTTGTTGCTGTTTTGATTTCTCTTTGTTCTGATGGGATCAACACATATTTATCTTCTAAAGCAAAAGTTACACCTATTTTACTGAATAATTCTTTGTAAGGTGATGGAACATTTGCAAAAATTGGAGCAGTTGATGTGGTACCTATTACCGAACTTGTACCCAATACAAATAAATCATTTTGAGAAGCATGACGTACCTGTCCGTATAATTGTCCTAATAATCCTGCAATTGGCGCCAATTGCTGATTTTGTGAAGCAACTGCCGTAATTTGCTGTGATAAGTCAGTTAATGTTTCATCTTTAATCAACAAGGCATTTCCTTCTGTTTTAGAAAATGAATTAATACGATTACCTTGCCCTAAAGCTGTAAGAATTTGTTTTAAAGGACCTAACAACTGTGTATTCAATTGATCAACTGTTGCTGCTCCACCTAAAGCATCTACCGTTAACGGATTGTAAGGAACTGTTGTAAAATGTGGTATAGAAGTTACATCTGGTATGGTTGCTACCACACCTTTTGCGCCTTTGCTTGTTAAGGTATTTACAATGGTAGTATATGCCGCTGCAAAAACCTGCGGATCGGTAATATCATTACTTCCGTAAGTAGAAGGATCCATATTACCTTCTTGATTTACACCCACACCGCCTGATAGAGCATAAGCCAACACGTCGTTAGAACCAATCCAGTTTGTGAAAAACGTCGGATTCATACTCATAGCATCGCTTAAAACCGTTGTATTTGGACTGGTGGCATGACGTACGAAGTAAGGATTTGCTTTTCCTGTAGCTACATTAGCCAAATTTCCATAGCCTGGAGCCAGTAAATGGAACGATTTTGCTCCAGGAACACCCATATTATTATAAGCTTTAGCCTGTAAGTTACTGATTTCAATGGTTGGAGTTCCTTTTAAATTTTGTGGACCACCCGTTGACATGTTTATGATTAAACGGGTAGCAGCTGCCTGCTGACCCATTAACAATAATCCTCCCAAATCATTGGTATCATCACTGAACGACGGTTGTGTAAACGCACCACCACCAACTACAGCAAACTGCTTTGCCAGTAAATTAGGGAACGAATACTGCTGACCCGAACGATAAATGGTTCCGTCCATATAACCCGAAGTCAATGAATTTCCCAATGCAACGTAGGTTGTAAAATCGGCATCGCCTTTAGAGTATGTTTCGTTTGTAACCTCGTTTTCAAAATCTGGTTCGCAGCCAGCAAAACCAATTGCACATGCTGCTAAAAGTATAGATTGATATTTTTTCATAATGATCGATTAAAAGTTATACGATAAACCTAAACCTAAAGAATATGCCGATGAGCGGTAATCACCACCAAAAGAAACATGTGTACCGTCTTCTATATAATGATCGTACGAGTTTTTGGTTTCTTTAAAGTGTAATGCGCTTGCAGCAAAATCGATTCCGAATTTAGGCGTAACCTGATAAGTGAAACCTACTGTTCCAGCCAAAGCATCGTTACGAGGTGTTTCAGGTGCGAAATATCCGTCTTGTACCGGCGATATATCATAATAACCACCTACACGAGCAGAGAATTTTTCAGAAGGTGCAAATTGTAAACCTCCACGCATTGTTCCACTGCTTTTATAGTTACGAGGGTTAACTGATGTTGGGATTGCAGGATTATCAAAATCAATAACCAAATTATCATATGCTTTCCAGAACGTGTGGTTGTAATCTACAGCAGCCAACCATTTTTTGTTGATCTGGTAAGAGAAACCAATTGTCAATTCAGCAGGTAACGGCATGGTAGCATCGAACTTTCCGTTGGTATATGTTCCTCCCAAAAAGCTCGGCATATCGTTAAACTTCGCATCGCCACCTTCAACCTTCATATCGATCTGCGAACGGTAGTTTACACCAAAAGTAACATAATCATCTAAACGTGCAGTTACCCCAAGGTTGTATCCCCAAGCACTTACACCCGCAGCATCAATGGTAACATCAGAACGATTTCCGTTTTCATCTACCATACTTCTTGAAAGATTTCTGTTGAAGGTTACTCCTCCACTTACATAAATTAATCCGGCACCCACACTGATGTTATCGGTAATTTTGTACGATACCGTAGGTTGAACGAATATTGCCTGTAAATCGATGTTGTTTACCAGGTGCGATCCCGGCCAGTCACGATCCCACTCTACCGAACTTCCGTACGGAGTGTAAACAGCCAAACCGACAGAAAAACGATCGGTAGCCTGATAATTTCCGTAGAAATAAAACGGAGTTCCCGTATTTGTTGTGGAATTTGACCAGTTATAGATAGAATTTTGAAACTTCACGTTAGATACCAACGCTGTGGCACCTGCAGAAAAACTCCATTTGTTTTTTAAAAAAGTACCACTCGCAGGGTTAAAGAACATACTTTCGGCATTTTGCCCAATAACGGCAACACCTGTATGCCCCATTGCCAACTGACGCTGCCCCTGCATACTAATGCGGTAGCCGCCGGCAAATGTGTTGGTAGCCAAGAGCGATAATAAAGAAATAGATAAAATTTTCTTCATAACTAAACTTTTATTTATGTTAGTATCCCAAATATAGGACATTTTACAAAAGTTTAAAAACGCTTAAAGAAAATTACATAATTATTAATTATTTGTTAAATACTAACAGAATTAATTATTATGCACGCATATTATTTTAAAAAATTGATTGATTTGTCAAAGAATTCGGTTGGATTGTCGGCATGCAACCAATGTCCCGCATTTGAAACCGTTTGAATTACCGCTTTTGGAAAATGTTTGCGTATTAATTCCGCATCTTCTTCTGTGATATAGTTTGATTTGCTACCGCGTAAAAACAAAACCGATCCGTTAAAAACGTCAGAATCCTTTAACGCTTCGCCAATTGCTTCTTCATCGTTATTAAAAGCATCCAGATTAAAACGAAAACCCAACTGTTGCGGCGTTATACGGTACACATTTTTCATTAAAAACTGCACAACACTAGGTTCGGTGACATGTATTTCAATAGTTTCCTGAACTTCGTTACGCGAAGGATTGGTAGAAAAATCAACAGCATTTAAAGCAGCCATCACATCCTGATGGTGCGGTGTATAATATTTAGGAGAAATATCGGCAACGATTAATTTATCAACCAGTTCTGGATGTGTTACCGCTAAAAACATAGCAACCTTTCCACCCATTGAATGACCGATAACATCAACTTTATCCAGATTATTTGCTTTGCAATATGCCACAATATCATCTGCCATTGCCTGATAGTTGAATGTATCAGAATGAAAACTGCGACCGTGATTGCGTAAATCCAATAAATGTGCAGCGAAACCGCTTTCTGCATATTTGGCTCCCAATGTTTTCCAGTTATCGCTCATTCCTAAAAAACCATGCAGTACAAGTAATGGTTTTCCCGAGCCTTCTATTTTAGCGTATAGTAAATCGTTCATTATCGTAATTTTTGATTATAAAGGCACACCACATTTTCCAAACCTAAATAAATAGCTTCAGAAATTAATGCGTGACCAATAGATACTTCTAACAAACCGGGAATATTCTGTTTGAAAAACTCGATATTATCCAAACTTAAATCGTGTCCGGCGTTGATTCCTAAATTTAAACTATTTGCTAATTCGGCAGCTTTGGTGTAAGGTTCAATTGCCTTTAAATTTCCTAAACCGTACTGGTGTGCAAAGGCTTCGGTATATAATTCAATACGGTCGGTTCCTGTCTCTTTCGCCCCTTCGATCATATTTAAAACCGGATCAACAAAAATAGAAGTTCTTATTCCGTTGCGTTTAAATTCGGCAATTACTTCCTTTAAATAAGACTGATGTTTTACGGTATCCCAACCAGCGTTCGATGTAATGGCATCAACAGCATCGGGCACCAAGGTAACCTGCGTAGGTTTGCATTCTAAAACAAGGTTCATAAAATTATCCATCGGGTTTCCTTCAATATTATATTCGGTATGCACCACAGACACCAAATCACGCGCATCCTGATAACGCACATGTCGTTCATCTGGTCGCGGATGCACCGTAACACCCTGCGCACCAAAACGCTGAACATCGGCAGCAACCTTTAACAAATCGGGAACATTACCACCGCGCGCATTACGCAATGTGGCAATTTTATTGATATTTACAGATAATTTTGTCATTCTATATTTAATTTATCAACAAAAATACAAAGTAAATTGGGTACAAAACCGATTATTTTAATTATTTTGCAATGAATTTTACCGTTATGAAATCGATACAAAACCTGATTAAACACAAACCAAAGCCTTTTACTTTTGATACTAAATTCAATGACATTGTTGAATTTATAGAAGACAACCAATACAGTCATTTTCCGGTGTTGGAGAAGGATGTTTATGTAGGATCTATTGCCGCATTAGACATTCAGCCTTCTGAAAGCAAAACTGTTGGTGATTACCGCTATGCGCTGCAGCCTTTTTTTGTTAGGAAAGATGCCAGCTGGTTTGAAGTTTTAGAGAAATTTGCACAGTTTGACTGTAATATATTGGCGGTTTTAACCGATAGCAATAAATATATAGGATACTACTTTCAAGAAGATATTCTGCCTTTTTTAAACAGCACTCCATTTATGAAAGATGCCGGTTTGGCGGTTGTTGTACAAAAACATTATCTGGATTACAGCATCAGTGAAATTGCACAGATTGTAGAAACCAACAACTGTAAACTGCTGGGTGTTTTTGTATCTGAAATGAAAAACCAGACGGCACAGATCACCATAAAAGCATCGGCAGGAAACATCAATGAAATAATTCAGTCATTTCGTCGTTTTGGATATGAGATCATATCAGAACACAATCAGGATTCCTATTTAAACGAATTAAAAGACCGTTCGGCTTATTTAGATAAATTTTTAAACATTTAACAAAGTATGAAGTTTGCTATTTACGCTCAAAATTACAAACCCAACTATAAAGAAATTATAGAAAAATTAGTACGTGCCTTAAAAGCTCACAATGCTAACGTAATTTTTGAAAAAGAGTTTTACAAGCTTTTGGTAGAAAACAATGTTTTGAATTCTGAATTCGATACGTTTTCATCACATACCGATATAGACGACGACACCAAATTTTTTGTAAGTATTGGCGGTGACGGAACCTTGTTGCGTGCAGCAAATTTCGTAAAAAGTAAAAACATTCCCATTATTGGTGTAAACGCAGGCAGATTGGGTTTTCTGGCAAATGTTCAGCAGGAAGCCATTGGATTTTTAATTCCGCTTTTGTTTTCAAACCAGTACACGCTGTCGCGCAGAACGTTGCTGCAGTTGGATGCTCCCGATGAAGCTACTTCTAAATTCAATGTGAATTTTGCATTGAACGAAATTACCGTGACGCGAAAAAACTCCACATCGATGATTACGGTGGAAGCTTACATAAACAACGAATATCTGGCAACTTATTGGGCAGACGGAATTATAATTTCAACACCAACAGGCAGCACGGGATACAACCTAAGTTGTGGTGGCCCCATAATTACACCCGACAGCAATTGTTTGGTAATAACGCCAATTGCACCGCATAATTTAACTACCCGACCGTTAATTATTAACGACCGCAGTAAAATTAAAATGAAGGTAAGCAGCCGCGAAGCGCAATTTTTATTGTCGTTAGATTCTGAAACTGCTGCGATAAGCAACGATTCGGAAATAGAAATATCGTTAGCCAACCACACGGTAAACATGGTAGAATTTCCATCGGTCACTTTTTTACGAACCCTGCGCAGTAAATTATTGTGGGGAGAAGACAAAAGAAATTAAAGAGTATTTCACAAAATACATCATAATTATAAAATATATTCGTTTACATTAGTATATTTGCAAATTAGTCATAAAATGAAAAGAAAACTTTTAACCATATTAACTATTTTAGGTGTTTACACAACAGCTCAAAGTCAGATTCACGAACTTGGGGTAACTGTTGGCGCAACTAATTATATTGGTGACATTGGATCTACCAAATACATAAATCCTACCGATATGGGTTATGGTTTTCAATACCGTTGGAACAAAAGTGCAAGACATTCATGGCGTGTAAACTACACCTATATGCCTATATCGGGCAAAGATGCAGATTCTGATATGCCTTTAAGACAAGCACGTGATCTTTCAACAAAAAATAATTTGAACGAATTGATGCTGGGTTTAGAATTCAACTTTTTTGAATTTGACCTTCACAACGACTGGTTTGCCTTTACACCTTACGTGCATACAGGTATTGCAGGAATATCGTACAAAGAATCGTATTTTAACGAGTACGCAAAACAAATAGAAAAAGACACCGAATACGCACTTGCCATACCGGTAACGTTAGGCTTAAAAGCATTGATAAACAAAAAACTGGTTATTAGTGCCGAAGTTGGTGCACGTTATGCCTTTACCGACAATTTAGACGGAAGCAATCCTGCAAACCCGTCTACAAACATTGTAGCGTTTGGTAATACAAATTCCAAAGACTGGTATGTTTTTTCAGGTATAAACATTTCCTATACCTTTGGTAAAAACCCTTGTTACTGTGCCCCAAGATAAAATGAAAGAAACTACACTTATTCCCGAAAAACTACCTCAGCATCTGGCTATTATCATGGATGGTAATGGCAGATGGGCAAAACAAAAAGGTTTTTTAAGAACAATTGGTCATGAAAACGGTGCAACAGCAGTAAAGCGTACCGTTGAACAATGTGCCCGCTTGGGAATTCCCTATTTAACTTTATACGCATTTTCTACCGAAAACTGGAATCGTCCGAAATTCGAAGTAGACATGTTGATGAAGTTATTAGTTAAAGCGTTGAAAAAAGAAGTAAAATCGCTTCACGAAAACAACATAAAATTAAACGCAATTGGTAATTTAGACCTTTTACCTTCATCAGTTCGCAAAGAATTAACAGAAGTTTTAGAAAAAACCAAAAACAACACGCGTTTAACACTTTCGCTTGCATTAAGCTACGGCTCTAGAAATGAACTACTTGAAGCCACTAAAGAGCTGTGTAACAAAGTTAAAAATAATATAATTTCAATAGATGCTATTGACGAATCGGTTATTAATAAGCATCTTTACACCCATAATTTACCAGACGTAGACTTATTAATAAGAACAAGCGGCGAACAACGTATAAGCAATTTTATGTTATGGCAGATAGCCTATGCAGAATTGTATTTCACCGAAGTTTTATGGCCCGATTTTTCTAACGAACACCTTCACCAGGCGTTAGAAACCTATCAGAACCGCGAACGTAGATATGGTAAAACAAGTGAACAAATCAATAAGTAATTTTAAAGGAATGCATCGCAAAAAATTAAAATACCTTTTTCCATTATTAGTAAGCTTTGCTGCGGCAAACGCACAAGAGCAACCGGTAACAACACAAACCGGTAACAGTGATGCTGCACAAGAAACATTGATTCCCGAAACAGACCCGAATGCACCACGCAAATACCGTTTGGGAGCCATTAAAGTAACAGGAAATTATCATTTTAACGAACTTACTATATTTACCTATGCAGGTTTAGAAAAAGGTCAGGTAATAAACCTTCCGGGTGAAGAGATTTCCGATGCCATTAAAAAATTATGGAAAACCGGCTATTTTAGCGACATCAACGTTTACGAATCGTCTGTTGCAGGTGATGTTTTAAATCTTGAAATCTACTTAAACGAATTACCACGTCTTAAAAATGTGGAAATTAACGGTATTAAAAAAGCCAAAAAAGAAGAAATCTTAAAAGATTTACAGCTGGCAATGCCAGCTTCATCTACCACTTCAGGTAAACAAGACAAGAAGATAAAAATTATCGAAGGTAAAATTATCAACGATAACCTTATCTCTACTACAAAAAACTATCTTACCAACAAGTATAGAAAGGACGGTTTCTATAACACAAAAGTTACAGTTAACCGCAAATTACACGACGATAAAAAAACAGCTGATTTAATTATCGATATTGACAAAGGCAGCAAAGTACGTATCTCCAAAATTAATTTTGAAGGCAATACACAGCTTACCGATGCAAAATTGCGCAAGGCAATGAAAAAGACCAAACAAAAGAGTCCTTTAAACCCTATGCGTATATTTACTCCTTCTAAATTTATAGAAAATGAGTACAAAACCGATCTTGCAAATGTAATTGATGCCTACAAAGAAAAAGGATACCGCGATGCCCGTATTATAGAACAAAAGGCAACCTACGATCCTAAAAAGAACAATGTAGCCATAAACGTTAATTTAGAAGAAGGTAAAAAATATTATATAGGCGATATTCGTTTTATAGGAAATACAGAATATCCTGACCAATATCTACGTAATTATGTATTAGGTGTAAAAACAGGAGATGTTTACAACGGTCCTTTTCTGGAAAAACGTGTACGAGATGTGACCAATCCTGATGCTAAAAACATTGAAAACGAATACCAGAATGCCGGCTTTTTATGGTCGCAGATCAATTTGGTTGAAACCGCTACCCGCAATGATACCATTGATTTTGATATCCGTATTATGGAAGGACCAATTGCACGTTTTAACAACGTAACCGTTTCTGGTAACGATAAAACGCACGATTACATTATTTTGCGTGAATTACGTACGCTTCCGGGACAAAAATGGAGAAAAGCAGATGTTGTAGAATCGGTTCGCCGTTTAGGAAGTATGGGTATTTTTGATGCTACCGCATTGAACCCAGATGTTAAAAACCCTGATCCTGTAGACGGTACTGTTGATTTGGATTACCAGGTTGTAGAAAATGGTCAGTCGCAGGTTGAAGTTCAAGGTGGATACGGCGGTGGTACTTTTATTGGTACATTAGCATTATCATTCAATAACTTTTCGGCACGAAACCTTTTCAATAAAGACGCTTATACTCCTTTCCCAATGGGTGATGCACAAAAAATGTCGTTACGTTTACAGGCAGCAACCTATTTTCAAACATACAGTTTAAGTTTCTCTGAACCTTGGTTTGGTGGTCGTCGTCCTATTTCGTTATTCGGATCGTTATCATACACAAGTCAGAAATCATACAACTTTAGAACAAGAGATATTGACCGCAGCCAAGGATTAAACATTTCTACTGCAACAATTGGTATAGCAAAACGTTTATTGGTACCAGATGATAACTTTACGTTGTCGCACTCGTTAAGTTTTCAGTATTATGAATTAAACAATTATACTTCTAACTTCTTTGCTTTCAGCAACGGTGTATCAAGAAATCTAGCTTATACTGTAGAACTTTCACGTGATAACCGTGGAGGAATCATGCCTGCAATTTACCCGCAATCAGGAGCTTTTTTAAGTGTTTCGGGTAAATTTACTGCTCCTTATTCTTTATTCAACAATGTTGATTACAAGAATTTAGAGAATATGGAAGAGTATAAATACAGAACTACCACAGCAATGACAAACAAAAATACAGGTGCTGACATTCCAATTGGTACGTATTTAGACGCCAACAACTTGCCTGTTTCAGACTACAGAAATGCAAGAGTAGATCAAGATAAAATAAACCAGAAGAGATTCAACTGGTTAGAGTATTACAAAATTAATTTTAAGGCAGATTGGTACACTACCATTGTTGATAAATTGGTTTTACGTACACAAGGGCAGTTTGGTTTCTTGGGAGCTTACAGCAATGACCGCGGTATCATTCCATTTGAGCGCTATTATTTAGGTGGTGGCGGAATGATGATGAACAGCATGGACGGAAGAGAAAATGTTGCGTTGCGTGGATATGGCGATAACACCCTTACACCAAGAGAATTTGACAATCAGTTAGGATACGATAGAGATATTGGTGGTACTGTATACAATAAATTCTCTGTAGAATTACGTTATCCTGTAGCATTAAAAGGACAAATGA
>Ga0233365_1000169_pt1 | contig 33812 bp, 37 predicted proteins | sample ElkDunMinimDraft_27_FD_191535 | JGI IMG/M metagenome (GOLD analysis project Ga0233365, IMG submission 191535) | Fecal eukaryotic communites from dung pellets of Tule Elk in California, USA - Elk Dung C36 | ecosystem: Host-associated > Mammals > Digestive system > Large intestine > Fecal | place...
CACAACCCCGCGAGCCAAAGCCAACCCGGGAATTCGCGCCGTCCAGGCCTCGCGTCGCAAGGCGCGGACCGGCGCCGCCTACGGTTTTGGTAAGCAAGCCCCAACCACAACGCCGCGAGGCGAAGCCTGGGAAGTGTGAATGGAATTCGCGCCGTCCAGGTGCGCGTATGGCAAGGCGCGACCTCCCGCCGCCTACGGTTTTGGTAGGCAAGGGAGGTCGCAACGCCGCCAGACACGTGCCTGGGCCGCGCGAATCAGTACCAGCCGTTGGATTGGAAGTAACCCCACGCCCCGCACGGGCTTCCATAACGATCCGAGATGTATCCCAGCCCCCAGCTGATCTGGGTGGCGGGGTTGGTTTGCCAGTCGCTGCCGGCGGAGGCCATCTTGTCGCCGGGCAACGCCTGGGGGATGCCGTAGGCGCCCGAGGAGGGGTTCGAGGCGTGTTCGTTCCAGCCGCTCTCGTGTTCCCACAGTTGGTCCAGGCAGGACATTTCACCGGTGCTGAAGCCGTGCTGCGGCAGGAGGTTGCACGCGATCTGCCGGTTTCCGCTGTAGTCGCCGCATCCGGCGGCGGGGGCCGGTTCGGAGGTCGTCGTTTCCTCCTCCTCTTCGCCGTTGAGTTCGGCGTTGAGTTCCTCGGGTTCGTCCTCGGTCTCCTCGGGTGCGGCGACGACGGGTTCGTCGGCGATGCGGTCCTTGTGTCGACTGATGGATTCCTGCATCCACTCCTCGTCGACGATCGGTTGCGGCAGCGCCATCAGCGGCTCGACCTCGGGCTGTTCGTCGCTCAAGCTGATCCCCACCCATGCTCCGGCGGTCACCGCGATCACGAGCAGTGACAGCAACGCCAACCGCAGTGGCGTCCGCGAGGTGTCGCCGGTCGGTGTCACTCCCCCGGTGGGTTCGTCGGGGATGTCGTCGTGCCGGTCGTCTGCCGCGTGACTCATGTCGTTCCATTTCGTCGCCGGATGGGAGGGTGCTCGCCCTGGTAGAGCGAGTGAACCCGGCGCGAAGCCTGACAGCAGACCGCGTCGGCGACAAGGGTTGAACACGAAGTGGCGACCGAGAACCACCAGGTCGGATGATTTTCTGTGACTCATGTGGTTCATGAGGTGACCCGGTCGACTGCAACCGGGCACCCCATCAACGACTACTCACCGAAATGGATTCATCACGACATTGCGATCCGGCGTACGAAACTCCCCAGTGGATAACTCTCTTCGGGCGGCCGAATACCACCGAAACCCAAGGCCGAGACTACGTTCCGTAACGACGTTGGCGGTTGGCGTAGGAACGCAAGGCGCGCAGAAAGTCCACTTTGCGAAATTCCGGCCAGTTGAGATCACAGAAGTAGAACTCCGAGTACGCCGATTGCCACAGCAGAAAACCGGACAGCCGCTGTTCACCGCTGGTGCGGATCAGCAGGTCGGGTGCCGGTTGATCGTTGAGGTACAGGTGCTTGGCGATGTCCTCGGCTTCCAACGAGTCGGCGATGTCGCCGAGGCTGCGGCCCTCCCGGTCGTATTCGTGCAGCAGCGCCCGAACCGCGTCGGCGATCTCCCGGTGCCCCCCGTAACAGATCGCGAGGTTGACGACGAGTGCCTCTCGACGATGACTGGTGCTCTCGGCCGCCTTCTTGATGGCCGAGGCATGATTCGCCGGCAGCAGGTCGAGCGCACCGATCGTGCGCAGCCGCCACGGCTGATCGGGGGCCGCCAGTTCGTTGGCGAGATCCTGGATGATCTGGAGCAGCGGGTCCAGCTCAGCGGCTGGTCGACTCATGTTCTCCGTCGACAGCAGGAAGATCGTGACGTGTCGCACACCGGCCTCATCGCACCAGTGGAGCAACCGCTTGATGTGCTCGGCACCTTCTCGGTGACCGTCATTGGGGTTGATAAAACCCATTTCCCGCGCCCACCGGCGATTGCCGTCGACCATCACGCCCACATGCGCCGGTACCGGCTTTCCAGCGAGCTTGTTCACCAGGCGTTTCTCATACACCCGGTACAACAGATTACGCAATACCACGACAGGCAAGCGTAGTCGGCCATGAGTGATCTTGCCCGGCGGTGTTGTCGCCGCCGGACAAGATGTGTCACTCAGCTCATTCAGCGGACAGTCGCGCCTTCAGGGCGTCGAGTTCCGCCCACAGCACACCGGGCAGTTTCGCCCCGAACTTCTCGAACCATTCGGTGATCAACGGCAGTTCCCGCCGCCACTCCGCCGGGTCGACCGCCAGCGCGGTCTTCAGCTCCTCCACGGTCATGTCCAGACCGTCGATGTCGAGGGAATCCGGGGTCGGCACGAAGCCGATCGGGGTCTCCTCGGCGTCGGCGGTGCCTTCGAGACGCTCGACGACCCACTTCAGGACCCGGCTGTTCTCGCCGAAGCCCGGCCACAGGAAGCCACCGTCCTCGTCGCGACGGAACCAGTTGACGTAGAAGATGGCGGGCAGTTTGTCGGATTCACCCGATCCATCCTTGCCCTTGCCCATTTCGATCCAGTGACGGAAGTAGTCGCCGCCGTGGTAGCCGATGAACGGCAGCATCGCCATCGGGTCGCGGCGGACCACGCCCACCTTGCCGACTGCCGCCGCGGTGGTCTCCGAGGACAGTGTCGCTCCCTGGAACACACCGTGGTTCCAGTCACGCGCCTGACTGACCAGCGGAATCGTCGTGGCGCGCCGACCGCCGAACAGGATCGCGTCGATCGGGACGCCGCGCGGGTCCTCGTAGGCGTCGGCCAGTATCGGGCACTGCTTGATCGGCGTGCAGAACCGGCTGTTGGGGTGTGAGGACAGTTCGCCCGAGTCGGGGGTCCAGTCCTGGCCCTTCCAGTCGATCAGGTGCGCCGGAGGCTCGCCCATGCCCTCCCACCAGATGTCACCTTCGTCGGTGAGCGCGACGTTGGTGAACAGTGAGTTCCCCTGGGCGATGGTGCGCATCGCGTTGGGGTTGGTCTTGTAGTCGGTGCCCGGCGCGACTCCGAAGAGACCGTATTCCGGGTTGACCGCGTAGAGCCGGCCGTCCTCGCCGAACCGCATCCAGGCGATGTCGTCGCCGAGGGTCTCGACCTTCCAGCCGGGAATGGTCGGCTCCAGCATCGCGAGGTTGGTCTTGCCGCACGCGCTGGGGAACGCGCCGGTGATGTGGTAGACCTTGCCCTCCGGGCTGGTCAGCCGCAGGATCAGCATGTGCTCGGCCATCCACCCCTCGTCGCGGCCCATGGCCGAGCCGATCCGGAGGGAGTAGCACTTCTTGCCCAGCAGCGAGTTTCCGCCGTAGCCGGAGCCGTAGGACCAGATCTCGCGGGTCTCCGGGAAGTGCGAGATGTACTTGGTCTGGCTGCACGGCCATTCCACGTCGGCCTGTCCCGGCTCCAGCGGAGCACCGATGGAGTGCATCGCGGGGACGAAGTCGGCGTCGTCGCCCATGGCGGCGAGAACCTCGGAGCCCATTCGGGCCATGATGCGCATGCTGGCGACCACGTACGCGGAGTCGGTGATCTCGACTCCGAACATGGGCTTCTCGGCGTTGAGCGGGCCCATGCAGAACGGGATGACGTACATGGTGCGTCCCCGCATGCTGCCTCGGTACAGCTGCGTCATGATGTTCTTCATCTGGGCCGGTGCCATCCAGTTATTGGTGGGACCGGCGTCTTCTTCGGACTCCGAACAGATGTAGGTACGTTCTTCGACTCGCGCCACGTCCGAGGGATCGGTGCGGGCCCAGAACGAGTTCGGCTTCCGCTCCTCGTTCAGACGCACCAGGGTGCCGGATTCGACCAGCTCGTCAGTGAGCCGACGCCATTCCTCGTCCGACCCGTCGCACCACACGACCTGATCGGGTGTGGCCAACGCGGCCATGTCAGCGACCCAGGCACGCAGTCGGGCATGGTCGGTAACGGTGGTATCCAGTCCCGGGATAGCGACCGGTGCGCTCATGCGTATTGCTCCTTAATAACGACGGCCGACAGTTCGCGGGTTCGTTTGGCGGTAACCGCGATGTCGTATCTGCCGACAGGGTAAGCCCGCATGATGGACACCCGGGGCGGCAAAACCCCATATACCTGTCCAAAAACCCCCGTCGACGTGCATCGGTGTGTGCACGCGCAGCTTTACGCGAAAAGTAGTACATGTTCAAGCAACCTCGCGCACAGATGCGCAGAACACGTCACACCCGGGCCAGGATGTCGTGATCGGGCATCATCGGCCGTGAGCGGCGGTCCGCAGCGTGCGGCTTCGCGAGGCGGAGAAGATTCCGTATCTCCGCAGAGATGCGTGTGGATGGCACACCGTGAGTCCCACCCGATCGCGCGACGGCGGACAAAAGACGCACGCCGTCCTCGCGCTCCCCTCCGAGCGCAAGGACGGCGTCTCCACAATGGCGTTGCCGCCACTACGTGATGTTCGGCCCCTGTCGGCGTAGTTCGTCTACGCCCGACATCGCCGAACGGAGCTCGGCCAACCACGAATCAGCGTGCTCGCCGACCAGTCGGACACACCATGACAGCGCGTCCGACCTCGAGCGTGCGACACCTGAATCGACCAGGGTGTCCAAGACCCGACGCTCCGGCTGACGCAACCGCGACATAACCGGAATGGTCTGGTGGGTAAAGACGATGCGGGTGCCGCCACAGGAGGCCCCCCAGCTCGCCCGGCGCTGGTAGCGGTGCTGAATCTGCTGTGAGATCCGCACTCGCTGGTCTCGGGTCGCCTCCCGGTACCGACGGATGCAGCTTTCCTCCGCGGCCGCGCGGTCGGCGTCGGTGGCGTCGGGTTCATAGTTCGGGGACTCCAGCGGACCGATGATGATCAACTCGTCACGGTCGGCCGATACCTCCGGAACCCCGGTGAACCAGTCATCGGGCACGCGTGCCGCGATCCATGCTCCCGCGTCATCGGCATAGGGCACGTCGGCGTATCGCCAGCTACCGGTGTTGTCCCTCTGGTGCATTCGGGTTGCCTCCTTGAACGTCCACCACAACGAATCCGACAGGCTTACAACATTACACCTGCAACGACATTACCGGAATGCTCAGGAGTGGACGATCACAGCATCCGGGCACGCAAAAGCCGCCCGACCAGACGGTCGAGCGGCTCAATAGAGAGAAGTCAGTCTTTGTCGGTGGTGGGTTCGACGGCGGTGCTGTCCTGCTTGACGGGAAACTCGGCCGGCAGCCGACGGATTCGCTTGTTCATTCCCTTGATGAGGAAAACGAGAAACACCGCGAGAGAGAGGATGATGAACAAACCAGTCGGCCCAGCCAACGCGCCACCGCGCGTGTTGCCGAAGTTGTTAACGCCTTGCTCGGCCAAGAACTCGATCACGGGCTACACGCTACCTGGCGCCATCCCGACGCGACCAGGACCTACCGTGCGGGTGGTTCCTCGAACAGCTCGTCGACGGTCGCGACCGTGGCGACCCGCTCAGCCCATCGTTCCAGCTGAGCCCGATCACGGCAGTTCGTGATCCGATCCCACGCCTCCTGCCGAACCTCGATCCCCCGACTACCCAGAACCTTCAACAGCATCCGGGCCTCACCCCTGGCTTCGCCACGAGCCTCGGCCGCCGCCTCCAGCTCCCGGGCGTAATCATTCTGATACGCGTAAGTCCGAGTACTCATGAGATCCCTCCAGTACCGCCAAGCCACACCACTAAGCGCGGTGAACATAAGGTCAGAATACGTTGTCGCTGCGTCAACAGCGAGCGTGTTGAATGCGACGCTGAGCGCGTCCAGCACCATGCCATCGCCATGGTGCCCGTGCGCCATCGCCGAGAGCATCGCCAGCCCAAGGTGCCGCGCCGCCTCATCGGCGTCGTCGATCACCGGGATGTCGGAGAAGGAGACCACGATCGGCCGCAGTTGTATCGTGCCGAAACCGAAATCGTACGACCGTCGATACCCCTTGGCCTCAGTCTCTTTCGGGCACAGCACCACCAGCACGGTGGGACAGTCGTATTGGTTGATCGCGGTGGAGGTGTAACTCAGCCAACTGGCCCACTTTTCGTCCTTGTAGGACCTCTGCACCTCGAAGACGACACTGAGGACCGGTCGACCTCGACGATCGCGCAGCGTCTGCACCGCATCGGCTCGCCGTTCGATCGGAACACTCTCGCCGCAGCTCTCTGACTCGTCCCGGACTTCAACGTAGGACGGGAGCTCCAAACCACCGATCTGGTGGATCAGTTCGGGCACCAACGGTTTGGCCTGACGCGCGAGATCGATGAGTATTTCGTGCTCGGTGGTGACCACTGGGGATGACTCCATAGACCGGGGAAATCGGCGCCGTGATGCGAACTCACGACGCCGACGACTCTATGTCATCAATTGATATCCATGTGTTATGGATTACGGCAGGCGCCAGTCGATCGGTTCGGCACCCTGACCCTCCAACAGTTCGTTGACACGGCTGAACGGCGTCGAACCGAAGAAACCGTTGCGAGCCGACAATGGACTGGGGTGCGCTGACTCCACACAGGGCACCTCTCCCAACATCGGTCTGAGGTTGCGAGCATCGCGTCCCCAAAGGATCGCCACCAGCGGTCCACCGCGCTCGGCCAGCGCACGGATGGCCTGCTCGGTCACCTTCTCCCATCCCTTGCCGCGATGGGCGCCCGGCTTTCCGGGAGCAGTCGTCAACGCTCGGTTCAGCAGTAGCACTCCCTGCTCCGCCCACGGGGTCAGATCCCCATTGGCCGGCTGCGGATACCCGAGGTCGCTGACGTACTCCTTGAAGATGTTCCGAAGGCTCGCCGGAATCGGACGAACATCGGGAGCAACCGAGAAGCTCAATCCCACCGCGTGGCCGGGGGTTGGATAAGGGTCCTGTCCCACCAACAGCACCCGGACTTGATCGAACGGCTGAGAGAAGGCTCTCAGCACGTTGTCGCCAGCGGGGAGATAGGTACGCCCTTCGGCGACCTCGGTCCGGAGGAACTCCCCCATGGCGGTTATCTGATCGGCGACTGGCTCCAAAGCCTTGGCCCAGCCGGATTCCACAATTTCATCCAATGGTCTAGCCACGGTTACGAGACTAGAGGACGCCTGAGACACCCCCACCACACAGCCGGTGTGCCGCAACCGATCACAGAGTTCCCACCGACTGGAACGTCAAGTGGTAGCCCGCGTCGCGCAGCGCGGCCGTCAGATGCTCGGCATGGTCCTCTCCCCGCGTCTCGACCGACAACGCCACCGCGACCTCACCGAGGGCCAGTCGCGGGTCGTAACGCTGGTGCATGACGTCGATGACGTTGCCACCGCGCTCGGCGATCAGGCCGAGGATGACGGCCAACACTCCAGGCTGGTCGGGGCAGCGGACCGTGAACCGCAGGAAGCGTCCTGACGCGGCGAGACCGTGTTCGATCAACCGCAGTAGCAACAACGGGTCGATGTTGCCGCCCGACAGCACCACGACCACCGGGGGCTCGACGTGTGCGGCCTTCGCCAGCAGCGACGCCACGCCGACGGCACCGGCGGGCTCGACCAGCAGTTTGTTGCGTTCCAGGAGCAGCAGGACCGCCTGGGAGATCTCCTCCTCCGACACGGTGACCACGTCGTCCACCAACTTCTGGACGTGCTCGAAGGTGAGCGTTCCCGGCCTGCTGACCCGGATGCCGTCGGCCATGGTCGCCGAATGGGGGAGTTCGACCGGGCTTCCGGCGCGCAGTGACGGCGGGTAGGCCGCCGACCCCTGCGCCTGTACTCCGATGACCTTCACGTCGGGACGCAGTGCCTTGGCCACGACGCCGATCCCCGAGATCAGGCCGCCACCGCCGACTCCCGCGATGATGGTCTTCACCTCGGGGCACTGTTCGAAGATCTCCAACGCGACGGTGCCCTGGCCGGCGATGACGTCCGCATGGTCGAACGGGTGAATGAAGACCGCGCCGGTGCGTCGTGAGAAGTCGCGCGCCGCGACCAGGGCGTCCTCGACGCTGGTGCCGACCAGTTCGACGCGGGCGCCGTATCCACGAGTGGCGGCCACCTTCGGCAGCGGCGCCCCCGACGGCATGAAGACGGTGGCCTGAATGCCCAGTTCCGCGGCGGCGACGGCGACGCCCTGAGCGTGGTTGCCGGCGCTGGCGGCCACGACTCCGGCGGCCCGTTCCCGCTTGGTAAGCCGGCTGATCCGGGTGTAGGCGCCTCGGACCTTGTACGCCCCGGCGCGTTGCACGTTCTCACACTTGTAGTAGACCGGCCCATCGATATCGGACAGCCCACGAGAGGGCTCCAGGGGCGTGGGACGGACGATGTCGACCAGGGTTCGTGCCGCCCGCTGGACATCGTCGATGGTGACCAGTCGCGTCATGGTCGTGATCATGCCAGAGGACAGGCGGTAACCTCCCGTTACCGCGACAGCGGGCGCGATCGCCGATGAGGTAGCGGTGGCGTGGCACGAGTCCGCGCCACCGCGGGATGCGTCAGCCTTCGAACGAGGCGAGCTTGACGATCTTCACCTTCAACTGAGCACCCGAGGGCGCTTCGTAGGTGACGGTGTCTCCTTCGGCGTGACCGAGGATCGCGGTTCCCAACGCCGACTCAGGACTGTAGACGGTCAGGTCGGTGGTCGCCGACATCTCCCGGGAACCGAGCAGGAACGTCTCGGTGTCGTCGGGGTCCTCGTCGAACGCGACGGTGACAACACTTCCGGCGGCGACCTCACGTGAGGATGGCGCCTCGCCGACCTCGGCGGTGCGCAGCAGGTCCTCGAGGTAGCGGATGCGGGACTCCATTTTGCCCTGCTCCTCCTTGGCCGCGTGGTACCCGCCGTTCTCCTTGAGATCGCCCTCTTCACGACGGGCGTTGATCTCAGCGGCCATGGCCGGGCGTCCCGCGATCAGTTCGGCAAGCTCGGCGGCGAGTCGGTCGTGGGCCTCTTGGGTAAGCCACGCCCCGGTGGGATTGTTCTGAGACACGATCGCATCCTCCCGGACGGAAGTGTTGATTCGGATTAATGGTGTGCGACAACCCCTCACCCGGTGGGTGGCTGTGGGTATGTGTCGCGTTGAGGCTTGATCGGCTAGCCGAGAATCGGCTAACGAAGCGGCGTAACAACGCTGGAGTTCGCCGGTGACCGGCTTGTCCGTCGTCATCAGCGTGTATTCAACGGTGAGACGAGGTTCCGTGGCGGTGATCATGACTTCTGCCATTCCCACCTGTGCGCCGTCTGCTGACCTTGCTCTAACTCGGCAGACGGCCGACTCTCCGGCCGGTTTATACACCTCAAAGGTGATCGAGACCGAGTCCTCCGCGGTATCGAACGCCAACACCTGACCGTGGTATTCCCGGTCGCCGTACTGGTCGTACAGCTTGTAGGCGATCGCGACACCCGCGACCACCACGACGAGCGCCGCCAAGCCGGTCAACCACTTGGATACACGTCGGGTCGTCCTGAAGCCTGGACCCACAACGGCGCCGGCACGACGGCGGCCATAGCGGCCCGGAGGAAACTGCCCGATAGTGTCGCGCGTCTCGTCCATGTTCACCGCCTGTTCCTTTTGACTCGTCGTACCGTTCGGGAAGAATCGATTCTGACAGACGGTTGTTTACGACAATCGCCGGTCTCCGATCGGGCCGAAGTCGGCCCGCCCAACTGTGAAGGTACCAAGGTATGACAGAGCAACTGCGCTTGATGTGTGTCCACGCTCACCCCGATGACGAATCGAGCAAAGGTGCCGCGATGATGGCTCGGTACGTCAACGAGGGCGTGGACGTACTCGTGGCGACCTGCACCGGCGGCGAACGAGGCAGCGTGCTCAACAAGAAATTGGACCGCCCGGAGGTGTGGCGGGACATCACGCAGATTCGTGCCAAGGAGATGGAACGAGCTCGCGAGATTCTGGGTGTGAAGCAGGCTTGGCTGGGATTTGTCGATTCAGGGTTGCCGGACGGCTGGTTGCCCGATTCGGACATCCCGTTGCCGGAGGATTGTTTCTATCTGGAGCCGCTCGAAGTGGCCGCCGCGCCACTGGTTCGTCTGATCCGCCAGTTCAAACCGCACGTGGTGACCACTTACGACGAGGACGGTGGCTACCCGCATCCCGATCACCTCAAGACCCACGAGATCACGATGGAGGCTTTCGACGCCGCCGGTGATCCGTCTCGGTATCAGGAGTTCGGTGAAGCCTGGCAACCCTCCAAGTTGTACTACAACATGTCCTTCGGGCGTGCCCGCCTGACCGCGTTGCACGAAGCGCTGCTGGCCGAAGGGCTCGAATCTCCCTACGCGGAGTGGCTCACCAACCGCGACTGGACCGATGACAAGGGCACGCGAGTGACCACAAAGGTCGAATGCGCCGAGTTCTTCCCGGTCCGCGATGACGCGCTTCGCGCACACGCCACCCAGATCGACCCCGACGGCTGGTGGTTCCAGGTTCCGCTCGAACTTCAGCAGAAGGCATGGCCCACAGAGGACTTCGAATTGGTGAAGTCGCACGTGGAGACCAGCCTGCCGGAGGACGACCTGTTCGCCGGACTGCTCTAAGACCGGTTCCGTAGCGGTTGTTCTCCTTCCGGCGACGTCGTCGCCGGAAGCGTGAGCCCGCCCCGTAACGGTTGATGATCCAGCCGCTTTCAGCCAAGGCGGCATCGCACATCGCAACACGGCTCAGTTGAGGGCTGAGCCGTGTTGTGAAAAGCCAGTGTTGCAAAGAGCCAGTGTTGTGGCGAACCCGTGTTGTATTGAAGCCCTGTTGGCAGCACTCCTACATTGCCGGCGGCCCCACCGCCCGCTCTGCTGCCGGATCAGCCCGTCGGCTGGATCAGTTGTGGCTGGGATCGGCCGGGAAAGTGGCCACCGCCGCGAGAAGTCCGCCCTGACGCCGCCAGACCATGGACCACAGGTCCTCCGGGCGTGAGGCGAACGGGTCGCTCGGCAACGAGTCGAACACCATCCAGGCGCCGTCGTCGATCTCGTCGTTGAGCTGGCCGGGTCCCCAACTGGAGTAACCGGCGAATACGCGCATTCCGTCCAGCCGCTGCACCAGTGGCTCCGGATCGGCCCCCAGGTCCAATGTGCCCAGACGTCCGGAGAACGGTTTGAACGAAGCCGGTACCCCCTGGTCGCTTCGCATCCAACCCAGCGCGATCGCCGCCTCGGGTTGGACCGGTCCGCCTTCGAAGAGCACCGCCGGTTCCTGGGCGAGCAGGCTCCAGTCCCCCAGCACCTCCGCTACCGGTACTTCGGTGGCACGGTTGAGCACGACACCCAACGAACCGGAGGGCTCATTGCCCACCAGTAGCACCACGGTTCGCTCGAAATTCGGGTCCTGCAAGGCCGGCGTTGCCACTAGCAGCTGTCCTACCAGCGATTCCGATGCCTGATGTTCGACCATGCCCGGTTCCTGTGACGCCATTGCCTTACCTCCTCCCTGATTCGCGACCGTACAAGCTCTCCCCGCACGCTATCTAATCCGACCGCCAATGCAAACAGCGTCTCGCACTTTCTTCCCCATAGACCATGGAACCGTCAATAATCCGACAGGGGATTGATATTGACCTCGACTTCCTTTGATGGCAAGCAGGATTGCGTTTTCGAGGCTCAGTCCATCGATAAGCTTCGTCATCACAGCACAGTCCATTGATGACACAGCGGCCACTCCGGTGGTCATGCGGCCCGCGCCACACGACAGTCGGCGACAGCCACCGACGTCCCGGCGATGGAGCCGACCGACGAAGGTCTCGCCGTGTCCCGACAAATCGCCGCCATCGCCTCTCATGTTCCCGGATGCCGAGTCACGACCGGGAGACGCGAGGCAACGGTTGAGACACCGCAAGGCGACGTCGGTTCCGCCGCTGACACCGTACTGCCTCGCCCGTCGGCCGTCGCGGTTCCCTGGAGGGGTCACCCGACCGTGGAGACGGGCTCCGTCGGCCGGTGTACCGCTGGATCGGGCATACCCGTTGCAGCCCACACCGGCCTCACCGACGGAATCAGTGCTCTCCCCCGATGTCGACCTCATATGCCTGGTACAGGAGTTCGGACATGCCTCGGCGGTACAACCGAGCCTCCCGAATCAACTGCCACAGGGATCGCTCCAGTTGCGATGACTCAACATCGGTGACCACATCGAGGAGCCGATCCAGTCGCTGCGTCATGCGGTTGCGCTGTCGCAGCAGTCGGTCGGCCAGAAACGTCATCCGGGGAGCTTCCTGGCCCAGTTGTCGTTCCGAACCGTCCTCGGTACGCAACCACTCGCGTAGGGCGCCCAGGCCCTGACTGACGCGTGACCGCCACTGGGTTTCAGATCGGTTGAGGGCCAGCTGTTCCAGTCGGGAGACGACTATCTGATCCCGACTGCCGACGATTATCGACGATGCCATGGCGGTACCTCCTCCGCCTGGAAGTGCTGAGCGCCCGCGCGAGTCGCGGCGTACGGCTTCGTCGCCGACGCCACCTCATTGCGGGCGGCCTCTATTCATCATCGCTCTGAGCAGCGGTAATGTCCAGTCATCGCCGAGAGTTTGTCCAGACGCGGCAAAACGCCCGATGGGCATGTCACCGGAATCCGGCGGCATGACCCGCGAGCGTGCCCGGCGACTCGTTACGCGTCGCCGCCGACGCGTTTGGAGTCCTCAGCCTGGAACTTGTCGTCCAGTTCCTCTTCCTCAACCTCATCGCGCGCGTCGACCGCCGCGGGCTCGTACATCTCCTCACAGATCTGGAGGTAGAGCTCGTTGGGGTCGGGCAGATGCTTGACCTCACGAAGCGCCTGGTCCTGACCGGCCGATTCCATGACGAACGTGCCGTAGTTCATCATGCGGCCCAGTGGGGACTGTTCGTACTTCATGTCGGTAACACGCAACAGCGGCATCATCGCGACCTTGCGGGTGATGATCCCGCTGATCACCATGACGCGTTTATTGGTGAGGATGAATCGGTCGAAGTACCAGTCGGCGATCTTCCACGCCGCCCAGGACAGCGCCAGCAGGTAGAGGATGACCACGATGGTCACCGCCACCTCGGCGGTGCTGGTCCTGCCGAGCATGCCGATGGCGTATCCACCGATGAACGTGGCGAGGACGCCGACCATCACCACGGGCATGAGGTGAATCCAGTGCCGGCGCCACTCCCCCCGGTACTTCTCGGTGGGGAACAGGTATCGGGCTGACAGTTGAGATGGAACATCGGGAACCGCCAAAGTGGCCGGTCCCACGGTCGGTTGCGAAGCATCGAACCGGAAACCGGTGAGATCGTCCTCAGCGATATCCGGAGCACCATCGGCGGGCCTGCGCTGGTTCGGTGGGTCGGTGACCCGGGCTCCCGGGTCACCCCCAATAGTCTTGTCAGTGTCGGACATGATCAGCTAACAAGGTTAGAAATGAACGTTGCGAAGCCGGAGCCGATATCGCCGATGCTACCGGCGATCGTCATGACGACGTTGCCGGCGCTCTCCGGCCGGAAGGCTACGAAGAAGACAAGGAATGCTATTCCACCCCAGGTCAATATCTTTTTCATGTTGGGCGAACCCCCTCCCTCGGCGTCTCGGTCGAACCACAGTGGCCACTCGCCCGGATGGGTTGGTAGCCACCGGGACTCGTGGACACCCCAGAGCTTACAGCTGAAGTCGCTTCGACACGAGCCTCAGCTTCAATGATTGGACGGACGGCGTCGGCTAGGCTGACGCACCTCATGTCACTCATAGTGTCTACGGCCACGGCGGTCCCTTCCCATGGGTCTAGGCCGTTTCAAGGTTAGCCCCCTTTTGCCCCAAGCGCACCCTTGTGCACACCCGGTAACGAACAACGGCCATCTTAAATCACCCGAAAGCCGCAAGTCCGACATTCACCAAGGCGCGATGGCGGAGTGACCAGGGGTAATCACTGAGTGTCGGATATCCGTCAATCGTGCCGGAAGAGTCCATACTGTGGACGGGGTACGTGAATCTGTTTCACATCAACGGGACTGGCGCGGAGCCATCCACACCGGAAGGCTCACCCGGAGGCTCCGCGAAGCTCATCGGGACGATTCCGCGACCACGCGAACAACGTCATGGCCACACTGGTCGCGAGGTTGTAACTGGACACCAGCGGCCGCATCGGCAGCGACACCACCTGATCGGCTCGCCGGCGCAGGGCTTCGGAAACGCCGCGACGCTCCGAACCGAACACCAGGACCGCGTCGTCGGGAACGGTGAGGTCCCGCAGATCCCGTCCCTCGGGGTCCAGCGCGAACATCGGACCGTCAGGCAGCTCCTCGGCGGTCACCCGGTCGACCGAGGTGGCGAAGTGCAGGCCGGCCGCCGCGCGCACGACCGTGGGATGCCACGGATCGAGGTCCCCGATCGTCACGACACCGTCGATGTCGAACCCGGCCGCGACCCGGACGACCGCCCCAACGTTGCCCAGGTGGCGTGGATCGTCCAATACGACGACCGGGCTCGGGCGTCCGGTGTGGACGGTGCGTGGTGGACGTTTCGTCAGCGCGGCGACCTTCGTCGGGTGTGGACGAGCCACCAGTGTCGCCAGCGCCTCCTCGGTGACCGGCCGGGCCATCGCGGTCAACCGCGACGCGACATCGGGAGCCAGATCGGCAGCCAGCCGATCCAGCTGAGCGAGATCGGCGCTCACCATGATCGTCACCTCGGCCCCGAACCGCACCGCGTGCTTGATCGCGTGAAACCCGTCCAGCAGCACGCCCGACTCGCGGTCGGTGTTCCACTGCCTCACCAGGTCCGGCTCCGATTTCATCGCCCCAGAGTATGGGCCGCCCCCAGCCGCGGACGCCGACGGGTCGCCCGGTCGGCAACAGGGCGTCAGCGGTGAGGCCAGCCTCGACAGGTAGCCTGCCAGGATGTCAATCGACTCCACCGACGCACACGGCGAAGCGGCGGCCGAGTCACCCGGCGAACCGACACCGCGCCCCGTGGTGAAGATGAGCTCGGGCGGCAGGATCGCCGGTATCACCGTGACCCTTCTATGCACCGCGCTCATGCTGGTCACCACGGCAATCGGCAACGATTCCTGGTTCCCCTTCGCTCCGATGCGCATGTTCGCGACCGCCGCCAACCCCAACGGGATCATCGAGATCCTCCGGGTCGAGGCGGTCAACGAGAACGGCCAGCGGATGCTGTTGTCGCAGGAGAACTCGGGCATCCGGTGGGCCGAGGTCGACGGTCAGCGTGACGCGATGGCCGAGGACCCGGAACTGGTCCGGACCCTGGCCGATGCCTACGCTCACCACGGCCCGAGCAAGCCGGCGTTGATCGCGGTGGAGATTCTGGTGTCGAACTACTACCTGGAGAACGGTTCGTTGACCGGCAGATGTGAGACCGTGCTGGCCGCCTCCTGGTATGTGGGCGAACCGCCGCCTCCGACGGACGGCTCCCTCAGCCCCAGCTCGTGTGAGCGGGGGTTGGCCTCGACATGGTAGCCGCGACCGAAACCAAGCCCGGCCTCGGAAGACGGGCGCTGCACTGGCTGACCGCGCCGGTGCCGTACGGACGCATCGCCGCGTTCCGGACGCTGTGTTACCTGTACGTGCTCGCCGACATCACTCTGTTCACCAACTGGGTGTACGGGCACGCGGGCGCGTCCGGCAATCTCTACATGCCGCTGTACGTCTCGGACTTTCTGAGCCTGCCGGTGCCCACTCCGGGCCTGGTCCACACGTTGTTCTGGCTGATGGTGGTGCTCGCGCCGATCGCGGCCACCGGTATCTATCCCCGGGTTCTGGGGACGGCGGTCTTCCTGCTGTTCACCGAGTGGATGATCATCGCGATGAGCTACGGGAAGGTCGACCACGACCGGTTCGGCTTCCTGATCGCGCTGGCCGTCATCCCGTGGGTCGGGAAGGCGCGACAGGGTGACCCGACACTGAGCCAAGCCGGTGGCTGGGCATTGCGCGCCACGCAGTTGGCGGTGGTGTCGACGTACTTCCTCGCCGCGTTGGCGAAGCTGCGGTACGCCGGACTCGAATGGCTGACCGGCTCCACCCTGACGCGGGCGATCATGCGTCGCGGCACGATCGCGTCGATCTGGATGTTGAAGATTCCGGGTCTGCTGGTCGTGTCCCAGTTCGGCATTCTGCTGTTCGAACTGCTGAGTCCCGTGGTGTTCATGGTCCGCGAGAAGCTGCGACTGTGGGTCGTGGCGTTCTTCTACTCGTTCCACGTGGTGGTGTTCCTGACCATCACCATCGCGTTCGTGCCGCACCTGATTGCGATGGCGGCGTTCCTGCCGCTGGAGAAGCCGGTGCAGGCCATCATGCGGGCGCGAGGCAAGGACCCCGAGGCGATCGCGGCGAAGGCTCACCCGCAGCTGGTGACCGAACCGAAGAAGCTCGACGGTGACGCCGAGGCGGCACCGGTCAGTTAGCCCGGTCGCGAATCGGATTTCATCCACAGACAGACGACGTGAGGGGCGGTCGGCCAACAGCCGACCGCCCCTCACCGTTTCGTATCGGGCGCCTGATTCAGGCGGTGGCGCGCTGCGCCTCACGTTGCGCCTGCGACAGCGAGCAGGCGGCGGTGCCACCGGGCATGCGGTGACGGTTCCGCGCGACCCACCGGTAGGCGGGCCAGGCGATCCAGCGCACCGGCGCGAAACCGAGGGCCAGGCCGGCGACCTTCCACAGTCCGGCGGCGCCTCGCGCGCTGCGCAGCAGTTTGGCGATGGCGTCGGGGCCTGCGGCGATGGGTTGGCCGGAGCTGATCCACTGCACGGCCGCGTCGCACTGTTCCTCGGTGACGCCGAGGGCGTCGAGGTCGCTCCACTGCCACGGCTGTACCGAGGCGGGAGTGTCGACGCGACGGTCGATGAAGTCGGCGCACTTGCTGCAGAACGCGCAGTCTCCGTCGTAGAGGAAGACCGTTGACTGGCTCATGAGTCAACACTAGCCCTCATCGTCGGGGGCGTTGGACGTCGCTCCAGGTCACCGGATCGGACCGTGGCGCGGCTAACAGTGGCGGGGCGTCGACCTCGCCGGCCGTCAAGCCCGGACCCCGGCCCCACCGTCGACGACCAGGACCTGACCGGTGACGTACCCGGCCGACGGCGAGCACAGGTAGGCGATCGCCGAGGCCGCCTCGTCGGGGGTGCCGGGCCGCCCGATGGGCATGTCCAGACCGCGACGCAGTTCGGGGACCGTGGAGGAACCGGTGAGGATCAGTCCGGGGGCCACCGCGTTGACGGTGACACCGTCGGCGATCAGTTCCATCGACAGTGCCCGGGTCAATCCGGTGACGCCGGCTTTGGCGGCGGCGTAGGCGGCTTCGGCGGGGACCCCGTTGACGACACCGGCGGTGGCCGCGACGTTGACGACGCGTCCCCAGCCTCGTTCGGCCATGCCCTGAACGAAGGCGCGGCTCACCAGAAAGGTGGTCGCGAGGTTGCGTTCCACCTCGTCCTGCCACTCCAGGTAGGACAGTTGCGCGACCGGCCGCAGGATCGCCGGTCCGGTCTTGGAGGCCAGTCCGGCGTTGTTGACGAGAATGTCGACGTCGCCGATCTGTTCGGAGATCGCGTCGGCGAGACCCGCGACCTCGGCGTCCTCGGTCAGGTCCACGACGAATCCGGTGCCGTCGATCTCCTCGGCGCGTTCGTGGATGCGTTTGGTGGTCGAGACGATGATGACCTCCGCTCCCGCCAGCCGCAGTCGCCGTGCCACCGAGAAGCCGATGCCATCGGGGCTTCCCGCGCCGGTGACCAGCGCGATTCGGCCCGCCAGGGAATCCACCTCGGTCTCGACGACGGGCAGATATCGAGTGGGATGCACTACGTCTTCGGAACCGGAATCATCAGGTGGCAGTTGCGAAGGCTGCATGGCCCGATTTTCGCACGGATCATCGATGAGTGTTCGTCCGCATACGGGTGCCGTGGACACTTTCGGTGATCATCGTGGTCATGTCAGTATCGTCGGGTGACCTTTGAGAACGGGTCCGATCGACTCCGGCGCGTTCTTATCGACGTGAGTGGTTGGCAGGTGGTCTTGGGTGCCGGGCGAGGCGAACGCATGGCAGGGCGGCGAACGAGCTCGCAGCGATCCCGGGCCGACAACGCCCCCGGACGCCGCAGCCGTTCCGAACAACCACGGGCACCGAACAATCACTGAGAACGACTGGGCCACCGCCGTGAGCGGGCTGGCCGTCGCCGCGGTCGGCGCTCGGCTGACCGGGCGGGTCCACTCGGCCGGTCAACTGCTGGCCGAGGTCACGCCCATCCCCGAGGTGATCGAGGCGATGACGCGACCGGGGTCGAGTTTCGTGACGCTGCGGCGGGACGGGCGACTGCGTGGCTGCATCGGCAACCTGGTGGCGCATCGCGCGCTCCACCTCACCATCGTCCACAATGCGAAACAGGCGATGACCGATCCGCGACTCGCACCGGTCACGATCGACGAGTGGCCACAGTTGAGTATCGACGTGTCGGTGCTGTCGGAACCGGAACCGATGGAGATCGCCGGCCGCGATGAGCTGCTGACGAGCCTGCGCCCGGGTGTGGACGGGTTGACCCTGTGGCTGGGTGACCGCCGCACCACGTTTCTGCCGACGGTGTGGGAGTCTTTGGACACGCCGGAGAAGTTCGTGTCGGGGCTGCTGGCCAAGGGAGGCTGGGGGCCCGCCTGGCCCGCCGATCTGCGAGCCGAGCGGTATACGACGCGATCGTTCACCAGTCCGCCACCGCGTCCGCAGTTGGAGGCCACATGACGCAACCGCAGCTCGACCCATTGATCGGTGAGGTGACGAAGAAGGCCGCCGTGGCCTGGATCGACGCCGCCGGAGCCGAGACCGCGCTGTGGTGCCTGTGGTCGGAGGATGCGCTGCTGGCGGTCTGCGGTCCCGGTGAACAGGACGATCCCGGATTCGTCGACGGCAGTCGATGCCGGGTGCGAATGCGCGGTGACCATGGTGGACGGGTCGTCGGTTTCACCGCTGTGGCACAACGGATTCAGCCTGGCACTCCACTATGGGAGGAAGCGGTTCCCGTGTTGGCCGCCAAGCGGCTCAACTCCCCCGCCGGTGACACTGCGGCCCGATGGGCGAGCGACAACGGCGTGTGGCGCCTGGTTCCCGATCCGGTACCCGATCAGGCGGGTGAGAGTCTGCCGAGCGAATCGTTGGCGGCGGAGCCGCGCGCGACCACTGCGGCACGGCCGGTGCGCAAGCCGTTCCGGTTGCACAGGGTCAAGAAGCGGTAGATCGTGGTGGGCGGCCGCCCGGTGTCCACCTGAGCCGCCCGTTCCCGCCCGCATCAACCGATGTCGGCCGCCGCAGATCCCTCCGACGGCCTCCTGACAGCGCGCTTGGGTCAACCCGCCGCGTCGATGATCTCCTTGGCGCCCTGTCGAAGTAGTTCGTCGCCGACGCTCACGCCCAGCACCTCGGGATCGGCGTGGCGCTGCGAGGCGTCCAGGACGGTCTTTCCGTCGGGCGAGATCACCCGGCCGTGCAGGCTCAGCACGCCGTCGTCCTCGACGACGGCCAGGCCCGCGATCGGTGAGTGACAGTGACCGCCCAGGACGCGAAGCATCGCGCGCTCAGCGGTGGTGACCCGGTTGGTGGTGTCGTCGCCGAGTGCCTCGGCCAGCTCCAACGCGAGGGTGTCGTCGACCCGGCATTGAAGAGCGAGGGTTCCCGATCCCACCGCCGGAACCATCGTGTCCGTCGGCAGGATCTGGCTCATGCGGTCGGTGAGACCGATCCGTTCCATGCCCGCCACGGCCAGCATCAGGGCGTCGTACTCTCCGGCGTCCAATTTGGCCAGTCGGGAGTTGGCGTTGCCCCGCACCGGGATCGGCGTCAGGTGCGGCCAGTGGAGGGACAGTTGCGCGGCGCGGCGCGGCGACGAGGTGCCGATGCGCGCGCCCGGCGGCAGGTCGTTGAGGTTGCGGCCCTGCGGTTCGACGACCGCGTCGCGCACGTCGTCGCGCTTGAGATAGGAGGCGATCACGGTGCCCTCCGGCACCGGTCGGTCTCCCGGAATATCTTTAACACAGTGGACACAAAGGTCCACGTCCCCGGCCAGCAGGGCGGCGTCGACCTCCTTGGTGAACGCGCCCTTGCCACCCAGCTCCGACAGCGGGCCGGCCCACCGGTCACCAGAAGTGGTCAACGGCACCACCTCCACGGTCAGTTCGGGACGAAGCGCCAACAGTTCTGCGCGCACCCGCTCGACCTGAGCCATCGCCATGGGTGATGACCGAGTACCTAGCCGTATTGACAACGTAGACGACATTCCGCTACCCTACGCGGCCCGTTTCGACGCGCTCGGGCATGGTGATGCCACGGGTTGAGTGACGGCGCTCCCGATCAGGGCAGTGCGACCAGTTCTCCGGTGGCGACCCGCAGGACCTGTCCGCGCACCCGCACCGCGGTCGCACGTCCACCCGCGGCCACCACCGTGCATTCCAGCTGCGAGGGACGACCGATCTCGGCGCCCTGCTCGACGAGGTAGCCGGTCTCGCCGTCGGGCGGCAGCAGTCCCGTCGTGACGAGGTAGACACCCAGCCCCAGCGCGGCAGACCCGGTCGCCGGATCCTCGGCGACGCCCAGTCCGGGCGCGAACAGCCGCGCGTGAGCGTGGATACGGTCGGCGTCCCAGGAGAACAGATAGACGGCGGGGACGTCCTTGCGCGGGTATGAGACCGCCCGCGCCACCGCTTCGGGGTACACCGGCAGGTAGGGGAACTCCAGGCCGGTGCCCGCGTGACGCGGCGCTCCGGCGAGATCGTCCTCGGTCAACCCGACCGCCGCCAGCAACGGCTCGGGATCGATGTCGTCGCTGAAGGTGGGTTCGGCACCGGTGAGGGTGGCGAACTCGCCGTCGATGCTGATCGGCAGCAGCCCCGCCCGGCATTCCTGGACCACGTCGGCGGCGGGAATGTCACCGCGCATCGACAGCGCCACGGCGGTACCGATACTGGGATGTCCGGCGTACGGGAGTTCCTCCGTCGGGGTGAAGATGCGGGCCTGGTAGGTGGCATCCTCGATCGACGGTCGCAACACGAACGCGGTCTCCGAGAGATTGAACTCGGCCGCTATCTGCTGCATCTGACTCGTCGTGAGCTCATCGGCGTCGTAGACAACGGCCAACGGGTTGCCGCTGTACGCCCGACCGGTGAACACATCGACGATCTCGTATCGGAGCATTGTGACAAGGTACGTCACCGCCGCGAGATTCGCACGCGGGCAGACCGCGCCGACATTACTGTTAGTGCGTGTTTGATTCCAGTGATGTTGTGGGTGCAAGCCGAGCACGCCGAGAAGACGTGTCCGGATCGACTGACGCCTTAGTCCTGTGGCAGCTACCGTAACGCGAGCCTATGCGGCTCAGCTTGCCGGCACGGCGATCTTCGATCCGAACGGCGACCAGGTGGGCCGTGTCTCCGACGTGGTGGTGCGCCCCCGAAGTGACCCGAAGCCACCACAGGTACTGGGGTTGGTCGCCGAGATTCAGGCGTTTCGACGCATCTTCATCCCGATGGGCCGGGTCACCACGGTGGCCGGCGACGCCGTCGTACTGTCCACCGGCACCCTGAATCTGCGCAAGTTCCAGACCCGGCCCGGAGAGACCCTGGTGATCGGCGAGCTGCTGGACCGTCGGGTCCGATTCGCCCGGGAGGGCGAGCAGTACACCGGCATCGTCGTCGACGTCGCGATGGAATCGGACCGGTCCGGCGACTGGCGGCTCACCCGGATCGCGGTTCGGGAACACACCAAACGGCTGTCACGGCGGGGCCAGTTGTATCAACTGGCATGGGAGGACGTGACCGGGTTGAGCGCCGGCCAGGAGGATCAGGGCGCGGCTGGTCTGATCGAGGCGACCGAGGATCTGCGCCCGGCCGACCTGGCCAACCTGGTGCGCGGTCTGCCGCTGCGGCGGCGGGTCGACCTGGCACTGGCGCTGGAGGACGACCGGCTGGCCGACCTGCTGGAGGAACTGTCACCGCACGACCAGATCGAACTGATCCATTCGCTGAGCCAGGATCGAGTCGTCCGAGTGCTCGGGGAGATGGATCCCGACGACGCCGCCGACCTGCTCAACGCGATGCCCACCGCCGAGAAGCTGGAACTGCTGAGCCTGATGGAACCGGCCGAGGCCGACCCGGTGCGGCAACTGTTGCAGTACCGGGAGGGCACGGCCGGCAGCATCATGACCAGTGAGCCGATCATCATGCCGCCCGACGCCACGGTCGCCGAAGCACTGGCGATGATCCGGGTGCAGTCACAACCGCAGACGATGGCCGCGCAGGTGTTCGTGTGTCGGCCGCCGACGGCCACCCCGACCGGCCGGTATCTGGGTATCGCGTTCTTTCAACGATTGCTGCGCGAACCACCCAGTGATCTGTTGGCGTCCTGTCTGGACACCGACATCGACCCGCTCGATCCCAACGTTCCGCTGATCGAGGTGACCAGGCAGCTGGCCGCCTACGACCTGGTGGCGGTTCCGGTGGTGCGCGACGACCGGCTCATCGGAGCGGTAACGGTCGACGACGTGCTGGATCACCTGCTGCCGCCGGGTTGGAGGGAACGCGATGGCTGAATCCCGCGACCGGCGGCTGGAACAACCGCGAGTCAGACGGGGACTTCGCCTGCCCCGCTTCGACACCGAATCGTTCGGCGCCTTCGCCGAGCGATTCGCCCGGTTCATGGGGACCGCGAAGTTCATTGTGTACATGACGGTGTTCGTCGTGGTGTGGGTGCTGCTCAACCTGATCGGCTTGTGGGGGCTGGAATGGGATCCCTATCCGTTCATCCTGTTGAACCTGTTCTTCTCCACTCAGGCCTCCTACGCCGCGCCGCTGATCCTGTTGGCGCAGAACAGGCAGGATGATCGCGACCGCGTCCAGATCGAGTCGGACCGGCACCGCGCCGAAGCCGCCAAAGCCGACACCGAGTTCCTGGCGAGGGAGATCGCCGCGCTGCGCATCGCGCTGGGTGAGGTTGCCACCCGCGACTTCGTGCGTTCGGAACTCAATCGCCTGGCCGACAGGCAGGAACAACGCGAGACCAGCCAAGATCCATAGTGTCGTGTCGAGGGGAATGACGGGTCGCACCCCATTCCTGTCGACGTGTGACGTGTGACGGCAACGCAATATGGCTCGTCGCAAGCGATCTGGGGCGAGGTCGTCTTGAGTGGGACCGCCTCGCGCGACACCTTCTCATATGGGGCCTTGATAACAGTGCCTTCCGAGAACAGTGCCTTCTTTAGAACAGTGCCTTCCCGCCCGACGCCTCCTCGGGCGGGACACACGCTTCCTCACCGGCACCGCGCCTCCGCCTGTTCTCGGCCGAACCCGTCACGTCCCCAATAGCCGGACACCCACCAACGGTCGTCAAGTCCCACACCACCGGCTGAGGCGAGCCGGTACTTTCGGGCTCACTCACCGTGAACCGGCCCACAAAGCCTGGGCAGCGCCACCTGGCGCGGGCAGGCTGGGTAACCGTTGTGCGCGTCGCGGGCGGACGCGCGGCGGCCCAGCGCGGTCGCGGACCGTTGAGGAGGTTGGGGTTATGTCGAGAGACCACGACGTCTCCGACGACAAGACCCCCACCGACGGGAAAGAGGAGAAGTCCTCCGACGGCGGCAAACTCAACGCCCTCCAGATCATGGCGGCCACCGGCGCGGCCACCACCGGTGCGATCGTCGCCAACGCGATGGGCATCTACGGAACCGTCATCGGTGTCGCGGTGTTCAGCGTGATCTCCTCGGTCGGCACCGTGGTGCTGCTGCAGTCCCTCAATCGGACGCGGGAGCGACTGCGCAAGACTGTGCGGCGACTTGAGGCCGTCGTACCCGATACCGTGCCGCCGAACCCGGTGGACGCCACCCGACCGGCGGGCATCCGGGTGGTCGGCTCAGCGGCCGTCGGCACCGCCACGGTCGACCCCGACGCGACCGTTCCGATGCACTCCGAGCCGACCGTGCCGTTCGACCCCGACCGGACCGTGCCGCTGGTGCGGCCCGCCTCCATCGACCCGGTGACGGCCACCGCGCGCATTCCGGTCGTTCAGCGGCCCGAACCGGCCGACGCCCCCGCTCCGGTGGCTCCCAAACCGATCTGGAAGACCATCGCGATCAGCAGCATCGTGGTGTTCGCGTTGACCATCGCCGTCCTCACCGGGATCGCATTCCTGTCGGGTCAGTCACCGGCCACCTTCTACACGAAGCCACCGGCGCAGACCATCACTCCGCAACCGGAGTCGGAGGACCAGCTCGAGCCCGACGGTGGGGACCAACCGGCCTCGCAGGACCCGTCCTCCCCCTCACCGGAGGATTCGCCGTCCCCGACGCCCACCGACGAGCCGACCAGTCCGACCACACCGCCGACCACACCGCCGACCACCCCGCCGGAGAACACCACCGAACCTCCGCCCTCCCAGGAACCGGATCTGCCGGACGACCCTGAAGACGGAGAGTGATCTACGACGGCCGTCCCGCCCAGGCGCGGTGACCGCCGCTGAGCGGGACGTACGATGGCCTCATGTCATCTGCCCCAGCCGCCACGATCGAGCAGGCCGTTCACGATGCGCTGGCCACCGTCGACGACCCCGAGATTCGCCGTCCCATCACTGATCTGGGAATGGTCGACAGCGTGGTCATCGACGGCACCCACGCCGCGGTCCGCATTCTGCTGACCATCGCCGGATGTCCGCTGAAGGACAAGCTCCAATCCGACATCACCGGCGCAGTGACCAAGGTCGCAGGCATCGAAACGGTCTCCATCGACTTTGGAACGATGACCGATGCGCAGCGAAAACAGCTCCAGGAGTCGCTGCGAGGCGGCGGAGGCGGCGAACCGGTCATCCCGTTCAGCCAACCGGGATCCCGAACCCGAGTGTTCGGTGTGGCCTCCGGTAAGGGCGGGGTCGGAAAGTCCAGTGTGACGGTGAACCTCGCCGCCGCGATGGCCGCGAAGGGCCTGTCGGTGGGCGTGGTCGACGCCGACATCTACGGTCACTCCGTCCCCCGGATGCTGGGCGCCGCCGACGGCCGTCCCACGGCGGTCGAGGACATGATGATGCCGCCGCAGGCTCACGGGGTCAAGGTCATCTCGATCGGCATGTTCACCAAGGGCAACGCCGCCGTGGTGTGGCGCGGTCCCATGCTCCACCGGGCGCTGCAACAGTTCCTCGCGGACGTGTACTGGGGTGACCTGGACGTTCTGCTGCTCGACCTGCCGCCGGGCACCGGTGACATCGCGATCTCGGTGGCCCAATTGCTGCCGGGAGCCGAACTGCTGGTGGTGACCACACCGCAGGCCGCCGCCGCCGAGGTCGCCGAGCGGGCCGGAGCCATCGCCATGCAGACCAATCAGCGGCTGGCCGGGGTCGTGGAGAACATGTCCTGGCTGGAAACACCCGACGGCAACCGCATGGAGCTCTTCGGTTCCGGCGGTGGCGAACAGGTCTCCGACGCCCTCACCAAGCGGCTCGGCGCTCCGGTGCCGCTGCTGGGACAGATCCCGTTGGAGCCGGCGCTTCGCGAAGCCGGTGACACCGGTACGCCGTTGGTGTTGCAGCAGCCGGATTCCCCCGCCGCTCGCGCGCTGATCGAGGTCGCCGACCGGCTCGCGCTGCGTCGCGACAGTCTCGCGGGTAAGCCGCTGGGGTTGTCACCCAGGCGCTGATCGCCTTCGTCAATCAGCAGAGCCTGGCACGGGTCCGTGGATCCACGCCAGGCTCTGTTTTTCGTCGTGCTCAGACGTCGTTTGGGTCCTGCTCAGTCGTCGTGGGCTTGCCGGCGGTGCGGCGGGCTCGGACCGGGAAGGTGACGAGGGCCAGGTCGCTCAGGTCGCGTCGAGGTCGAACGAGCGCCGCGACGTCTGCTGCGGCGGATCGACCGCCGTCGAGGAGTCGGTGATCTCGGATTGGCTCGTCGAGTCCTCGGCTTCGGCACGTCGGTTCGCCCGGCCGGCGTTGGTCGACTTGATCGCCGACGTGGTGTCCTCGAACTCCCGCTTCACGCCGTCGGCTTCCGTCTTCAAGTCGTTCAGCGCCGACTTGAGCGGGTTCTTGAGCGCTTCCTCGTCGGATTCGCTGAGCACGTGCTTACGCAGGAAGGTCTTGGGGTTCAAGTCGGTGATGTCGATGTCGGTCCCGACCTCGCGACTGATATCAGCCTGAGCGTTGGCCGCCATGGTCCGCACCTTACGGATCATCTTGCCCAGTTCGCCCAGCATCTTCGGCAGCCGCTCGGGGCCGATGACGAACAGCGCGACCAGCAGCAGCGCGATGATCTCCCAACCGCCGAGGTTCTCCAACATCCAATACTCCTAGCACGCGCATGAACGCACGTCAGCCTACGCGCCCCGATGCGTTACCGGCAATACCCGCTTCAGTCACTCATCCGGGACGGAACTCAACGTCACCTGAATCTCGTGGCCCTCGCCGTCTCGCTCGTACCCGAGGGTGACGGTGTCGCCACCGGCGTGCTTGAGGACCAGTGCCTGGAGCTGAACGTCGGCGGTGAGCCGCTGACCGTTGAACGAGGTGATGACGTCGCCGGTGTCCAGTCCGGCCTCGGCAGCGGGGCCACCACTCTCGACGGTGTCGACGATGACGCCCAGTTCGCCGGGCTTCGACGGTTCCATCGTGACGCCCAACACCGTGCGCTTGGCCGAGCCGTTCTGAATGATCTCCGTCGCGATGCGAGTGACCTGGTTGGACGGAATCGCGAAGCCCAGGCCGATGCTGCCGCCCTCACCGTCGTCGTTGGCGACGGTGTAGATCGAGGTGTTGACGCCGACCAGCGCGCCACCCGCGTCGACGAGTGGACCACCGGAGTTACCGGGGTTGATCGCCGCGTCGGTCTGGATCGCGGCGGTCACGGTGCTGTCTCGTTCGGATTCACCGGCCACGACGGGACGGTCCAGCGCCGAGATGATGCCCTCGGTCACCGAGTGGGACAGGCCCAGCGGGGCACCGATCGCCACGACGGGGTCACCGACGACCAGTGAGTTGGAGTCCGCGATCGCCAGCGCCGGAAGGTCGCCCTGGTCGACCTTGATGACGGCGATGTCGGTGGAGCTGGCACCGCCCACGACCTCACCGGGTATCTCGGATCCGTCGCTGAACTGCACCGAGATCCGGGAGTCGCCCTCGGCCATGGCCGCCACGTGCTGGTTGGTGACGATGTAGCCCTCGGGCGAGAAGACGAACCCGGAGCCCTGACCGCCCTTGCCGCTGCCGTTGTCGACCCAGATGGTGACGACACTGGGCAGCACCTGAGCGATGATCTCCTGGTAGGACCCGGCGGGCCGCTCGGTGTTGGGACTGGTGAAGTTGGCGGTTGATCCGCCACCCGAAGCCGCGTAGACCATCAGCGCGGCACCCAGCACGCCCGCCAGCAGCGACGTGGCAAGTGAAATGACCACGACCAGACTCAGACTGACCCCGGTCGACCGCGATGGCGGCAACGGCGGCTCAGTGGGCGGGAGAACGGGTGTGGGAGTGTGCCGGACAACGGCCGGCGTGCTCGGGTTGCGCCACGGGTCGGTGGCGGCGTTCTGCGCCCACCACGGCGATGGCCCCGAAGCTGGCGGTGGTGAGGGGGGCGGCGGTGGCACTCCCTGTCCGGTCGGGCCTGCCCACCGATTGGGATCGGTCGGCTGCGGGTTCCCCTCCGCCATCTTGTGGTCCTCTCCTACACCTGTTGACACCTGTCGCCCGAAGGCGACGTGACGGCGTCAATCGTATGATGCCCGCGCCGCTTCAGCGGTGGCCCGGGGACGATCGAAGGTGGAGCGAGTGTCAGATCACGCGGTGTGACCGGGCGAAACGCCGTCGCGGATCGCGCGATGATCGCACTCGACCTCGTGATAGTGACCTGATGCACAGTTGGCCCATGGTATCGACAGGTGGATCTTCCGACGGTGATTCCGGCAGGAATTCACGCGGTGGTGCCCACCCGGTTACGAGCCATGGCCCCGACGACAGACCTCCCTGTCGTCGGAGCCGATGGTTCTGCCTGGTACGGGCACCGCTGAGCCTGGCAGTACGCGGAGCCGGTACTCATGGGGGTGACGGATCGTTGAGTTGGCAACCCGACTCAAGCTAACGCGTTGAGGTTCCGCAGCTCTTCGGCCAGAGTGTCGACTTCGTCCTGGGTCATTTCGACCACCAGTCGGCCGCCTCCTTCGAGCGGGACCCGCATGACGATGCCGCGGCCCTCCTTGGTGACCTCCAACGGACCGTCGCCTGTCCGCGGTTTCATGGCCGCCATGTGTTGACTCCCCTCGACTTGTTGCCGCGGTGTGCGGCGCTCATGGGTGGGACATTATGTCAGTCGTTTCAACCCTGTGCCGAAACGCTCGACGAACAATCTTCCCTGATGAGCCCGCCGAATTCCAAACCGGCCCGGCCGTCATGTGACGCATACTTGAGAAATTGACAATTTTCTGTCACACTCACTGCGGGTTGAGCACCTTGAATCAGGTGATGATCGCTGATTGCGGCCAGCCATGATCACTCGAGGTGAGGACGCCGTCCCACCCGTTAGGACGTGTCCGGTCGATCCGGATCCGGCCTCGCGACGTGCCGGTGCCGCGCTTCGATTCTTGAACGTGATCCTCGGACGCGGTCTCCGGAGCGGAGTGTCCCGGCGTGTGGATGGCGACTCGGAAGACCCGTACGGGTTCGACGGTGTCTCCGCCGCTTCGCGGTGCGACACCCCGACGCCGCCCGCCCGGGCAGCCGAGCCCGACCACCACTCCACAGTATTCATACACAGGACCTAGACCGGAACGGATTCAGGCCATGCACGCGCGCTCGGCGCTGTTCGATCTGTTCGGCGACCATCTGCGCGCCCGAGGCGGCCAGGCGCCGGTGGCGGCCCTGGTGAACCTGCTGGCACCGCTGGGCATCAACGCCCCGGCCGTACGCACCGCCGTCTCCCGGATGGTGAAACAGGGCTGGCTGACGGCCGCCGCGTTGGACGGACAACGCGGTTACGCGCTCACCCGCAAAGGCGTCCAACGGCTGGACGAGACCGCCGCGCGCATCTACCGAACCCGCGATCCGCGCTGGGAGGGCACCCTCGACCTGGTGATGTTTCCGCCGCCGACCGATCGACGACAGCGGAGCCAACTCGCCGACGCGCTCCGGTTCCACGGCTACGGCCCGCTGTCGGCGGGCACCTGGATCTCGCCGTGGCGCGCCGGTGACCTGGACCAGGTGTTCGCCGAGGCGGGAGTCTCGTTCGACCGGTTCACCTCGCAACACCACGGCGACACGATCGCGCTGACCCGCCGCGCCTGGGACCTGGACGCGCTGGCCAAGCGCTACCGCGATTTCGTCGCCACGATGGAGCCGATGGTCAATCTGGTGGGAATGGGAACCAGTGACCAGCTCGCCTACACTGTCCGATGTGAACTGGTTCACGCGTTCCGAGTGTTCCTGTTCTCCGATCCGCAACTACCGGCGGAGCTGTGCCCGCCGGAATGGGCTGGCAGTACCGCCGCCGCGTTCTTCGACGCCCAGGCGGCCCGACTGCGGCCCGCCGCCGACCGTTTCGTCGACCGTTGTCTACAGCTGAGGTGAAAGCATGACCGAACCCGTCCTGGTGTCCACTGCGGATGGACTGACCACCATCACCATCAACCGTCCGGACGCGCTCAACGCGCTCAACACCCCCGTGAAGGAGGCCCTGCTGTCGGCGCTGACCGCCGCCGCAGCCGATTCCGCCTGTCGCGCGGTACTGCTGACCGGCGCGGGAGAACGTGCGTTCTGCGTGGGACAGGACCTTCGGGAACACGTCGGCAACCTCGCCGGTGACGATCCACTCGCGACCGTTCGGGACCACTTCAACCCGATCGCGACCGCGCTGTTCCACCTCCCCAAACCGGTCGTCGCGGCGGTGCGCGGCGCCGCCGCCGGAGCGGGTGCCTCGCTGGCGTTCCTCGCGGACTTCCGTATCGGCGGCCCCTCGACCGGCTTCACCATGGCCTTCGCCGGCATCGGATTGGCCGCCGACACCGGGGCCAGCTACACGCTGCCGCGCCTGGTCGGACCGGCGGTGGCCGCCGAGATGCTGATGCTCAACCGCAAGGTGGCCGCAGAACGGGCACTACGACTGGGCTTGCTGACCGAACTCGTCGACACCGACGACGAAGTCCTCACGCGGGCCACCGAGCTGGCGACCGAGCTGGCCGCCGGCCCCACCGTCTGCTTCGGCCAGATGAAGCGCCAGATTCGTCAGGACACCGACTTCGACACCGCGCTGGCGACCGAGGCCGAGGCCCAGGCCGCCTGCGGTTTCACCGCCGACCACGCCAACGCGGTGGACGCGTTCGTCAACAAGCGCAAACCCACCTTCGAGGGCAGGTAGCAATCGACCGGCGTCAAGGCCGTGGACCGGCCTTGACGCCCGTTTCGGGTACCGCCGGGCGGAGGTCGACACCCGTTGCCTGGCAATGGAACACCGTTCATCCACACGGGATACGCGGAAGCTCACGCCCGGGAGAGGTCGTTCGGAACACCGTGCTTCCGAAATGCCGTGGCGCGTCAGCGTGCGGCACCGACAACGCGGCAGGGGCGCGAATGAACCCCCCGGGTCGTCTACTCGTCCTCTTCGGGATCCATCTCGGTTTCGGCGCCGCCCACATAGGCCTGCATCGCGAGTTCGTCGCCACTGGGCGAGATGAAGATCGGCAACTCGTCGGCGCCCAGGGCGCTGACGTACTCCCAGAAGTCGGCGGCGGCATCGGCGCGGCCGTCCGCCTCAATCGGCATGGCCAGTGTGACCAGCCATTGCCGACGCGGCATCGGGGAGTCGCTCATCAATGTGTCCCTTCGAGGTCTCGGGTGGCAACGTGGCAACCCGCCAGGTGATCGTCCACCATTCCAGTGGCCTGCATGAGTGCGTACGCGGTGGTGGGACCCACGAATCGGAATCCCAGTTTCTTCAGACGTTTGGCCATCACGGTGGATTCGGGGGTGACGGCGGGAACCTCACTGAAGTCGGCGGGGCGGGTCCGCGTCGTCGGGTCGGGAGCGAAGGACCACAACAGGCTGGACAGTGACTCCGGCATCGCGGCGGCGACCCGGGCGTTGTTGACGGTGGCCTCGATCTTGGCGCGATTGCGGACGATTCCGGCGTCGGTCAACAGGCGTTCGACGTCGGCCTCGGTGAAACGAGCCACCTCAGCGATTTGGAATCGGTTGAACGCCAACCGAAACGCTTCCCGCTTACGCAGAATGGTCAACCAGGACAGTCCTGATTGGAACGCTTCGAGACTGACCCGTTCGAACAGGGCGTCGTCGTCGGTGATGACGCGGCCCCACTCGTCATCGTGGTAATGCCGGTAGATCTCGGGGGAGGCGCCCCACCGGCACCGCGCGAGACCGTCATCACCCAATACCAGGTCAGCTGTCATCACGATCTCTCTTGAGCGACACGGCATCGGGGTCCATCCTGGCGGTCGCACCGGTGTCGTCGCCCAACTCCCCCAACGCCTTCTGGCGAACGTCGCGCAACGAGTCGGCCTCCTCGGTACGCCCGGCGCGCAAGGCGCTGACCTCACCGGCCAGCACCTTGATCAACTCGTCCTTGAACCCCACGTCGTAAGCGACCCGGGCGACGGCCTCATCAACCTGACTGGTGCGGTAACCACGCATCCCGGTGTCGAATCGCGTCGCCAGGACATCGGATTCAGACAGCGGTCGATCGGTCGGCAGGTCGAGGGGCGGCCCGTCATGGCGGGCCGCGGTCAGACCGGGATCATCGCCGGTCACCAGCACCACGATCGCGAACGCAATACCGCAGGCCAGCGCCACCACCAACACGATGAGGAGAAACTCCATCATGTCGAGCATCCTCGCATGGAAGCGCCAACCCGTCCTCGGAGGCCGTCTGGCAATCGTGGCTCCGGTATCTCCGCTCCGTCCGCCGAATGCGCGCGCTCTACGGGGAGGGCGCGAAGCTGCCGCCGACCCCGTACCGGCTCCGTATCGCCGTTCACGCGCCTCACCACGACCACAATGTCAACCGCTCACCGTCAGAGGACATGTCCGGATCAACCGGGACATCCTCAGCCGGTGAGGAACGCCGTCGCCGCGCTGGCCAGCAGCGCCGGGTCGTCGGCGCCACACAGCTCACGCGAGGAGTGCATCGACAGGATCGCGATACCCACGTCCACGGTCAGAATCCCCAGGCGGGCCGCGGTGATCGGTCCGATGGTGGTGCCGCACGGCAACGAGTTGCGGTTGACGTAGGACTGCCAGGGGACGCCCGCGCGGTCGCACGCTTCGACGAACACCGACTGGCCCAGGCCGTCGGACGCGTACCGCTGGTTCACGTTGACCTTGAGGATGGGACCGCCCCCGGCGACCGGGTGGTGGCCGGGCTCATGCCGCTCCGTGTAGTTGGGGTGGATGGCGTGGCCGGTGTCGGAGGACATCACGACGCTGTCGGCGAACGCCCGCGCGATCTCCTCGACTCCGGCACCGCGCGCCGCCAGGACTCGCCGCATAATGGTGTCCAGGATCGGTCCGGCGGCGCCGCTGTAGGACTCGCTGCCGCTCTCCTCGTGGTCGAAGGCCGCCAGGACCGGAATGTGCGTCGGGTCCTCCTCGGCGGCGGCCGCCAGCGCGGCGGCTCCGGCGTGCACCGAGACCAGGTTGTCCAGACGAGGACAGGCCAACAGCTCGTTGTCCTTGCCCAGGTAGGCGGGTGGCTGCACGTCGTGAACCACCAGGTCCCAGCCGACCACGTCCTCGGCATCAAGACCGGCGGTGGACGCGACCGTGGCGATGAGATCGCCGTCGGCGGCCTCCCCGAGCCCCCACAGCGGAGTCATGTGGTTCTGCGGGTCGAGAACCTGGCCCTCGTTGACTGAGCGGTCCAGGTGAATGGCCAACCGGGGAATCCGCAGCAGCGGCCGGTTGATCGAAACCAGGTGCGGTTGGCCGTCACGGGTCACCAGGCGTCCCGACAGGCCCAGGTCGCGGTCCAGCCAGGTGTCGCGTGGCACTCCGCCGTAGATCTCCACGGCGACCTGACGCCAGCCGGCCGACCCGGTGTCCGGGTGCGGTTTGACCTTCAGGGTCGGAGAGTCGGTGTGAGCGCCGAAGACGCGGAACCCGGTGGCCGGACCCGCCGATTCGGGCACGTACCAGGCGACCAGCGCACCGGCTCGGATCACGTACTTGCCGCCGGGTTCGCTGTCCCATTCATCGGTCTCGGTCAACTGCCGGAAACCGGCGGCGGCCAACAGTCCGGCGGCCTCGCTGGCAGCGTGGTACGGAGAAGTCGCCTTGGTGACGAAACTGATGAGGTCGTCGGTGTGTCGGCGGTCGAAACGTGGCATGACGGTGATGATCTCCCGGGCGGGTTGGTGGGACCGTCAGCAGAGCCTACGTCGTCACCGTGAGATACGACCAGGTACGACCGATCACGCCACCCAGATCACATGGCGACGACCACGCCGTCCCGTCCCCCACGGAAATCGTCCGCCACGCCCCAAAAATTCAGCCCCGAATTCACCCGACCGTGTGAGTGGAGCCAGTCGGCAAGGCGTTCTGGAAGTTCCAGCCCGTACCGAATCGGCCCGCAGGCACACACTCCACAAGTGAGAACAACAGCCCCGGCCACGCCGCACGCCCACCGGTGACCCGTCAACCCGGTCGAAGAAGGCATGCCTCCTGCGCGGGACATCGATGGTGCGCCGGACAGGTAGGGCCAGTGTGCCGGCTGAGCGGCTGCGACTGGCCGTCCTCGCCGTTCCGAATCCCAGGCGATGTCGTCGCCGAAGGTCTCGACCTTCCAACCATGAGACAGGACCAGCGCGCCGGAAAAGCCAAGGCCAGTACCGGAGTGGACCGCACACACTCCACAAGTGAGAACCACCAACAGACAAAACAACCGCCCAG
>Ga0233365_1000170_pt1 | contig 33434 bp, 35 predicted proteins | sample ElkDunMinimDraft_27_FD_191535 | JGI IMG/M metagenome (GOLD analysis project Ga0233365, IMG submission 191535) | Fecal eukaryotic communites from dung pellets of Tule Elk in California, USA - Elk Dung C36 | ecosystem: Host-associated > Mammals > Digestive system > Large intestine > Fecal | place...
TGCCTACTTCATTAGGCAATTGTTTGCCGTTAGTGATACTTTTAACAAATGGCGAAATTTCTAAATTATTAAATTCTTCATTAGTTAGTGCATCAAGATAATTCTCAATTAATCGCGATAAACTTAATTTTTTTTCCGCAGCGTATTTCTTTGCACGCTCAATAACATTTTCATCAAGCTTTAATGTTAATTTAGAATCCATAATTTATAATTTTATACGTACAAATATAGGTTTTTTATACGTTTTTTTTAAATTTGTTTTTAAGTAGGCAGCTACATTTCATTATCTTTAAACAGTTAAACGATTCTACACCTGAGGGCGGAGTCCAAAGTCTGCGAATACATGGAGCAGAGTATTGGGGCGAAGCTAATTCAACTTTAAACGAACGTTGTCCCAAATTATCGATATTAACCACAGATTAAATGATTCCCACTAATTAATCCGTATAACCATTTACCTGTTTAACTAATATAATAGTAAAAAACACCCAACATCCGACACCACACATCCCGCAGTTTTTGCAACATACAATCTTTTCATTCCAAAAAAAAGTAGTAAATTTCACCGCAGTTTCAAGCGCAATAAAAAAACACAAGAAATTAAAGCAATGAAAAATATATTGGTAACAGGCGGTCTTGGTTATATTGGATCCCATACAGTTGTAGCATTACAACAAGCCGGTTTTAGTGTATATATAATCGACGATCTTTCGAATTCACAAATAGAAGTTTGGGAAAAAATAACAGCTATAACAGGAATCCAGCCTGTGTATTACAACATCGACCTGAAAGATTTCAATGCAGTAAGCGTTTTCTTTCAATCGCATACTATCGATGGAATAATCCATTTTGCTGCGTATAAAGCGGTGGGCGAATCAGTAGAAAAACCATTAATGTATTACCGTAATAATTTAATGGGATTGATCAATGTGCTGGAAGCGATGGAAGAAAATCAAATAGATAATTTTATATTTTCCTCTTCATGTACCGTGTATGGTCAGGCAGATGCTATGCCTATCAACGAATCTACTCCATTAAAGCGTCCAGAATCTCCGTATGGCAATACAAAGAAGATGGGCGAGGAAATTATTGAAGATTTTGTAGGTGCAACAGGAAAAAATGCCGTTGCTTTACGATATTTTAATCCGGTAGGGGCGCATAATTCGGCTACAATTGGTGAAGTTCCCAACGGAATACCAAACAACCTTATTCCGTATGTTACACAGACCGCAATGGGAATCAGAGAGAGTTTGGGTGTATTCGGTAATGACTACGAAACCCGTGACGGTACCGCCGTACGTGATTACATCGATGTTAACGATCTAGCAGATGCACATGTAAAGGCAATGCAGCGTTTGTTAGATGGAAAAAATAAATCTAAATTGGAGTTCTTTAACCTTGGTTCAGGTAACGGTTCAACAGTATTGGAAATTGTAACCGCTTTTGAGCAGGCAAATGATTTAAAGATCAACTACGAAATAAAACCACGCAGAGCAGGAGATATCGTACAGGCGTATGCCGATTATTCCTTTGCAAAAAACGAATTAGGCTGGCAACCAACCACACCCTTACAAACATCTATGCAGACTGCGTGGAAATTCCAGCAACAGTTAGGAGAGGTAAAGGAATAATATATCTTTGAAATTTTACAACTAAATCAAATCCTGATTAAGCATGCGAATAATCCTATGCGTAGTCAGGGTTTTAATTTTATAACAAATAAAGGGCAACTAAATAAACCCTGCAACAATACAATATACATCAATACATTCTACAGTATAAAAGATCCAGCACCAAGCACCTGTCAATCAACATTAAACCTTAGACGTTAAACTCTTCAATAATTCAATATACATCATACATTATACAGTAAAATACACCTAGAATCCAGTATCTAACACCCGACACCTGGCACCCAACACCACCCCACATTACCAAACTGTAAATTTTTCTCCAAATATTTGTTTTATAAATCAAAACGAGTACCTTTACTGCTCATTTTAACAAAACATGTTAGACCTGTTAATTACATCTAAAACACGCATTAAACTCTTGGTAAAGTTCTTTGTAACTTCAGCAAATTCAGGGCACTTACGTGGTTTGGCTAATGAGTTTAACGAATCAACAAACGCTATTCGTAAAGAACTGAACCATCTTTCTGATGCCGGTTATCTGGAGAAAAAAGAGGTAAGCAACAAAATTGCCTATGCAGCCAATGCACAGCATCCCATGTTTAAGTTGCTGCAGCAGGTAGTTCATAAATATTTGGGATTAGATACCATAGTTGAACAGATTCTGGAACGTATGGGTGATGTAACACAGATCGAATTGATAGGGGATTATGCAAAGGGGATTGACAGCGGAGTCATTGAAATAAACATTACAGGAAATACTATTAATACTGAATATACCAAAAGTATTATTCCTAAAATAGAAGAAATTGTAAGTCGTAAGGTGTTATTCCATTACGATCGGGAATTATCAGAAGACGGGATTGTGTTGTTTGGAGAAGTATAAAAATTTAAAAGATTATTTACTAATTTTCCTTTATAATAATTTCACCATATAACCAAAAAGAAGATGAGATTCAAAATTGAAGATTTTTTTACTAAATTAAACTCCGTCCAGTGCTTTGATAGTATTGAATTTCGTTCAAGGTTTCAAAAGATCTGGTTGAGATACTTAGCTGAAAAAGATGAAAATATTGAAAAAGAATTGTTACGCTTAATTTTTGAATATCAGAAATTCATCGCTAATAAAAATTAAAATAAATATCAGATTAAGATTACGGACTTGAGAGTGCTTGAACAAACGAAGAAATCTTAATAAAAAGACGTTATTTTACCAAAATTGAAAATAATTTATGAAAATAGGAATAACTTTTAGTGCATTCGATTTACTCCATGCCGGTCACATAAAAATGTTGGAGGATGCAAAGCGCCAGTGCGATTATTTAATTTGCGGTTTACAAACCGATCCTACAATAGACAGACCAAAAAAAAACCAGCCGATACAAACCGTTGTGGAAAGATATATTCAGCTAAAAGCTTGTTCATTTGTAGACGAGGTAGTACCTTACGCAACAGAACAGGATTTAGAAGACATTTTGCGTTCATTTAAAATTGATGTACGTATATTAGGTGACGAATATAAAGACAAAAATTTTACAGGTCGTGCTTACTGCGAAGAAAAAGGCATCGAATTATATTACAATTCCAGAGACCACCGTTTTTCAAGCTCAAGCTTACGTAAAGAAGTAGTCGAAAAAGAAATTATAAAGCTCGCAGAATAACAGGGGTCAGTAAATTCGGACACTAAACGTAGCCGAAGTGAAGAAGTATCTAAGTTAACATTTTATCAAATAACTGAATCTTGTCCGACTTATCGGATCAACGGTTAGACAATTAAACAAAAAACATGAAAGGAATAATCTTAGCCGGCGGATCCGGTACACGTTTACACCCATTAACGTTGGCAGTTAGTAAGCAAATGATGCCGGTTTACGATAAACCAATGATTTACTATCCGTTATCAACCTTAATGTTGGCAGGTATTAATGAAATATTGATCATTTCAACACCACACGACTTACCTCATTTTAAAAAATTATTGGGAGATGGCTCTCAAATCGGTTGCCGTTTTGAGTATGCCGAACAACCGAAACCGAATGGTCTGGCACAGGCATTTGTAATTGGTGAAGAATTTATCGGCACAGATAAAGTAGCATTGGTATTGGGCGATAACATCTTTTATGGTAGCGGTATGAGCAAATTGTTGCAGGACTGTACCAAAGAAGAAGGCGGAGTAGTGTTTGCATACCCGGTTCATGATCCAGAACGTTATGGTGTGGTTGAGTTTGATGCAGATAACAACGTATTGTCTATCGAAGAAAAGCCGACACAGCCTAAATCACATTATGCGGTACCTGGATTGTATTTTTATGACAACAGTGTAATTGAAATTGCAAAAAACATTGCACCATCGGCACGTGGTGAATATGAAATTACCGATGTGAATAAAGAATATTTAAGGCAGGGAAAATTACGCGTAGGTGTTTTTGATCGTGGTACCGCTTGGTTGGATACAGGTACTTTTGCATCGTTAATGCAGGCAGGCCAATTTGTACAGGTAATCGAAGAACGCCAAGGTATGAAGATTGGTGCTATTGAAGAAGTGGCCTATCGCATGGGTTATATAAATAAAGAACAGTTAATAACAGCCGCCGAACCACTAAAGAAAAGTGGGTATGGTGAGTATTTATTAAAAATTAAATAATAATTTAAGTTTATTATAATAGTTAAATGAAAAAAATAGCAGTTATTGGTCAGGGGTACGTGGGTTTACCTCTTGCAATTGAGTTTTCTCAATATTTTCCTGTTTTAGGTTTTGATATTAATCAGGAAAGGGTAGAAGAGTTAAATTCTGGTAAAGACAGAACTTTGGAAGCCGATCTTGAAAAATTAAACTTAGGAATCGAAACAGCAAAAGCTACTAATTTTTCTAAGGGTTATAAGTCCTCATTTAGTTTGGAAGATTTGGCACAAGCACAGATATATATTGTTACTGTACCAACACCTATAGACAGATTTAATGCACCTGATTTAACTCCCTTAATAAAAGCTTCCGAAATGATCGGTAAAGTACTTAAAAAAGGAGATATTGTTATATACGAATCAACCGTCTATCCAGGGTGTACAGAAGAGGATTGTGTGCCGCTTTTGGAAAAAAACTCTAACTTAACTTTTAATACAGATTTCTATGTTGGCTATTCTCCAGAGCGTATTGTACCTGGCGACAAAGTAAATACATTAACAAGTATTAAAAAGGTCACTTCTGGTTCAACAGAGGAGATTGCTGAAGAAGTAGATCAGTTATATAAAACTATTATTACGGCAGGTACTCATAAGGCACCAAATATTAAAGTAGCAGAAGCTTCTAAAGCTATAGAAAATGCGCAGCGTGATGTGAACATATCCTTTGTTAACGAGTTAGCCTTAATTTTTGACAGAGTAGGCATTGATACAAATGATGTTTTAGATGCTGCTGGTACAAAATTTAATTTCTTAAAATACAAACCGGGATTAGTCGGTGGTCATTGTATTTCTGTTGATCCTTACTATTTGGCTCACAAAGCAACGCAGTTGGGATACCACCCAAATGTAATTCTTTCAGGACGACGTGTAAATGATTCGGTTGCAGAATTTATAGCTTCAAAGGTTGTTAAACTAATGATAAAAAAGCAAAAAACAATTTGTAACTCTAATGCTTTAGTTTTGGGTATCACTTTTAAAGAAAACTGTCCGGATGTTCGTAATACAAAAGTGGTCGATGTTTACAATGAATTAAAACAGTACGGATTAGATGTAGATGTTTATGATCCATGGGCAGATAAAGAAGAAGTAATGCATGAATATGGTGTTTCTTTATTAAATGAAATACCAGTAAAACGTTATGATGCAGTTGTTTTGGCTGTAGCACATAATGAATTTATTAAAATGAATATCGATGATTTGAAGAATAATCAGGCAGTCGTTTTTGACATAAAGGCGTGTTTGGATAGAAATTTGGTAGACGCAAGACTGTAATGGATATTTTTACAAATTTTATTTCTAATATTAAAAATAACAGGAAGGTGTTGGAAAATTATTTTTTCATGACTGTTTTTCAGATATTAAATTCATTTTTCTATTTATTAATCTACCCTTATCTAATAAGGGTGTTGGGACCTGCAAGCTATGGGGTTTATTTAGTTGGTGTGAATATAGCATCATATTTTCAGACTCTTATTACTTTCGGTTTTGATTTTCCTGCATTGAAAGCTGTTTCACTTTCAAAAAATGATCATGATCAGATTAGTAAGACATTTTCTATAGTATTATATGCAAAGATTGTATTATTTACACTTTCATTACTTATATTTGGAACTGTTTTACTTTTCGTAAATGAATTTATTGATAATGGACTAATATATTTGGTCTGTTTTATAAACGTTTTTAGTTTAGTTCTATACCCACAATGGTATTTTCAGGGGCTACAACGAATGCGTATAGTTACGGTAGTGCAACTTTTTTTTAAATTGCTCTCTTTACCACTTATTTTCATTTTTATAAAGAATGAATCAGATATCATAATTTTTGCAATAATAACCGTGGTATTTAATCTTGCTTCATCAATATATTTGTTTTGTGTTATAATATTACAAGATAAAATAAAAATTCTTGTCCCTAGTAAGTGTGAGGTATTTAATTGGTTGAAGATATCTTCTCCCTTTTTTGCATCAAATTCTGTAAATACACTTAAACAACAAAGTACTACTACAATAATTGCTATTTTTTTTTCTACAAAAAATGTAGCATATTATGATTTAGCTCTTAAAATTTTTCAGGTACCGACATTAATCACAGCAAATATTAATAGTGCAATCTTTCCAAAATTAATTACTGGTGTTAATTTTAATATTATTAGAAAGGTTTTACGGTACGAATTTCTACTTTGTGCTATTGTTATCACTTTTTTAATCATTTTTGGTAACAAAATAATATATGTTTTAGGTGGTATTGAAATGTCCTCTTCTTATCCTCTTCTTATAATTTTAAGTTTCAGTATATTTTCGATAATTGTTGGTGCTATAATGAGCTTCGTATTTATACCTTATAATATGTATAAAGAAGTATTCTATAATCAGGTAATTGCAACTTTTTTTTATTTTTCAATAGTTGTAGGAGGTTTATATATTTATAGAGACATAATAATAATCCCAATATCAATTACTATTTCTGTTTTCATTGAATTAGTGGTTGTTTTTTATTATTTTAATAGAGTTAGGGGTAAAGGTTTAATACAATAACCAATACAAAAGTATATGGAAATACTAGAGTTAGCATTTTTTATTTTAACAATATTAATATTAATACTTTTTTCAAAAGATTATAAAAGATCTTATGGATCATGGTACATAATTTTTGTTTTTGCCTATATTGTAGCAACTCGAAGTATTATGGTACCTGATACAGATGCGTATCTCAGTTACTTTAATATTGAAGATACTAATTTCAAAGAATACAGTAATATAGTTACATTTGAGTATGGTTATCGATTTATAACTAAGTTGTTAAAATATTTGCTGAATGAAAGCACATTATACTTTGGAGCTATATGTATTTTAAACATGGTACTTATGAAATATGGCGGCAGGAGATTGATTAATTGTTATAATGTATCAACAACTGAGGAAAAAAGTAACAAAATCATATATATATCACCGCTATTTTTAATCCTTTATATTTCATTCTTTGGTATTTACCTTAATGCAGTAGTACTGAGAGTTGGGTTGGCGTTCTCTCTAATTTTTCTAGCAGCAACATTCGCTTTAAACTATTCCATTGGTAGAATAATTAAGTTAGCAATTATATTTCTTATTTGTACTGCAGCATACCTTATACATTCCACAGCAATTTTTGGTGCAATCATTATGATTTTGTTAATATTTTCTAACCAAAAGAAAAAGGAGTTCTATATTTCATCTTTGATTATTATTTTTCTTATTTATTTATTCAATTTATCAGGACCTTTAGGCGTGATTATGTATAATTTAATTAGTTCTACACAATCAGATATAGCTTTTTTTAATAAAGTTGGTGGATATGATTCAGGCTACGGTACATTTGAAGCTGACGGATTTTCTTTGAAATTCCTGTTTTTCTGGATGATGAGCTTTATTTTGTCATGGAATAAGGATGAAAATCAGGTTTATTATAAATTACTAAACATCCTCATAATAGGTGTTTTTTTGTATGCAATTTTTAGATCTGTCGTCCTTATTGAAAGAATTACAGACTATTTTACTTTTTATAGTATACCATTATTTTACTTATTTTTAATTAAAAAATCAAAAATCTCATTTTGGATATATTTATTTGCTTTAGTGATTATCCAAATAGTTTTTGTCTTAAGAATTACTAACTCATATGTTACTTACTAATTATGGAATTTGAAAATTATAAAATTATGATTTTTACAAGATCAATGAATTATATCTTGTATAAAGCTAGTTCAAATACAATCACACTACCTTTTCCTAGAAAAAGGCTTACATATACTACTGCAGAAGGTTATCTGTATGAAATTCTAAAGTATGACATTGATTTTGCAATTAATATTGATGAAGATGCATTTGTAATTGATAATTCCGCGTTATTAGATCTCTTAAGGTACGTAATAAAAAATGATTATGTAAACTGTGGTGTTAGAGATGGAGGAGCATTATCGATACGTAATGGAAATCCTATTGTTACGAACCCATTTTTTAATATATTAAATGTAAAAAAAATAAGGCAAAGTTTTACAATAGATATAGTGAAAGAATATGTTAAAAATAAAGTAGATTATTCTCACTACATTCCTACTAATTTAATGTTTGAATTCAATGTTACTGATGATTATGAACCATTTTATCCATTTTTCATTTGGTTGAATACTTCATATAAAACATTGTATTTAGATGCACGGCAAGATAATGATGGATATACAACAGTTGTTTATAATCATAATAATAAAATTGTGCTGTATCATTCCTGGTATTCTAGAATGTTTGGTGTTGATCAGTTTCACACTAAGAGAATTCTTAATCTCTATAATAAATGTACAACTAAAAGTTTAATTTTCTCTATTCGAGAAAAAATAATAATTTTATTTGAAAAGTTTCTAAATGAAAAAGTTATTCCACAAGTGCTTCCCATAAGAAGATATGTATTATCAAAAATCAAAAAGAATGATTAAATTTTCACTCATAATACCTATTTATCAAGTTGAAGAATTCTTAGATAAATGTCTTGAAAGCTGTATCTCACAAGATTTAGCTATTGACGAATATGAAATAATAATTATCAATGATGGTTCGAAAGATAACAGTCTTCAAATTGCTGAAAGATTTAGAAGTCTTAATCAGAATATATATATACATTCTCAAAAAAATAAAGGTCTAAGTGACGCAAGAAATGCAGGTCTGCTATATGCGAGCGGCAAATATATTTGGTTTATTGATTCTGACGATTGGGTACGAGAAAATTGCCTTAATGAACTGTTCACAATATGTGAAGATAACGATCTAGATATCTTGCACTTTAATGCGACTGATAATTCAAAAGAAAAAGTAAGTGTACGTGAAGAAAATCAAAATTTTTATAATACTATTATTTCTGGAAAAGAGTATATTAAACGAAATAAATTTATAACATTTCCTGTTTGTTTTAATATTTTTAAGAAATCATTTCTAGATGAAAACAAAATTCACTTTAAGAGCGGTGTTTTTCATGAAGATAATGAATTTAGTCCTAGAGTATTTTATTTTGCAAATAAAGTTTCTTTTAAAAAAAAATCTTATTATAATGTCTATCACAATCCGAACTCAATTACTAGAAAAGTAAATTCAAAGAAATCTTTTGATTTGTTGATAATAATAGACGCAACCTACGAATTTTTAAAGAAAAATGTTCTCGAAGAAGAGATTAGGTATAAATTTTATAATTATATGGGATTAGCTTTTAATGCTGCGGTTGAAAATATCATTTCGGCGTCAAATAACGATAGACGGCTTTTTGCTTTAGAGCTTATAGATAAAAAAGAGATTATTAGTAAAATAAAAAAATCAACATTACTACAATACAAGGCTCAAATTATAATGTTTGAAATTAGTATTTTATTGTATTTAAATTTTTATACATTGATAAAGAAAAAGAAACTTGTTAAATGGTAGTTGTTTATTTTAGCATAATTAATATATTAAATTTTTAAAACATTTATAACTTTTAAAACTAATGATAAATGAGTGATACTAAGATTTCTATAACGATTATAACAAATATAGTTACAACTTACCGTGAGGGATTTTATGATCGACTAATGAAGAGGGATGATGTTTTAGTTAAGGTTTATTGCCAAGATTCAATACCAGGAATGAATCTCACATCAATACATAAAAAATATCGTGAAAATATTCAAATTGTAAAGTACATATGCACTAAAGGCGAAACTATAGGATTACAGTTCTTACCTCTCTTTAAAATTATAAAAGAATCAGATGTTATTTTTTTTGATGGTAATCCCAGAGTTTTGTCTAATATTTTTGTGGGGATGTTGTCATTATTTTTTAGAAAAAAGAAATTTATTATCTGGACCATGGCTCATTCATACGGAGCTAATAAATTTACAGAAAAAATTCGGTTAAAATGGACATCATTTTTCAAGAATATTTTTTTATATACTGATAAAGAAATTAAATATTTAAAAAAGAAGGGATTCAAGTTCAATTACATGATAGGAATGAATAATGGCTTAGATCAAGATAAGATAAATAAAGAAAAAGAAAAATGGGATAAAAAATCATTACTTAGTTGGCAAGAAACTGAAAATCTGTCAGATAAATTAATAGCTGTATCGGTCGCACGATTAACTGCTAAAAATAAATTTGAACAAGTAATTTTAATTATGCCTGATATTTTAAGAGAATATCCTAACTTTCGCTGGTATATAATTGGAGATGGTCCTGAATTAAAAATGCTAAAAAAGTTAGCTCTCAAATTAAATGTTGCACAAAAAATACACTTCGTCGGATCATTATATGATGAATCGCAAATTGCACCTTATTTATTAAGTGCTAAATTTTTTATTCATCCCGCTTCTATTGGATTAAGTATTATGCATGCTTTCGGTTATGGTTTACCTGTAATTGTTAATGATGAAGAATATATGCATGGTCCAGAATATGGTGCTTTTGAAAATAAGAAGACAGGATATAATTTTAAATCTAATAACTTACAAGACTTAAAAGATAAAATTATGAGTATTATCATGGACGAAAATCATCGTAATATAATGGTTAATAATTGTTTGGTATTAGCTAATGAAAAATTTAATGTAAATGTAATGGTAGAACGATTTGTTAAAATGGCTAATACAGCTAAATAGTTATGAAAGTTTTTCAAATAAGTAGTGAGTTAAATAGTGGTTCAGTTGGAAGAATAGCTGAGCAAATTGGTGAACAAGTTTTGAAGCAAGGTTGGGAAAGTTATATTGCATATGCTAGGGATAACCAACCAAGTACATCTAAAATTATTAAAATAGGGAAAAAATTAGACATCATTAAACACGGAATATTAACAAGAATTACAGATCGCCATGGCTTTGGTTCTAAAAAAGCGACACTAAAATTAATTGAAAATATTAAAGAAATAAAACCAGATATTGTACAATTACAGCATTTGCATGGATATTTTATAAATATTGAGATACTTTTTAATTTTTTAGCTAAAGCAGAAATACCGGTTATCTGGACGTTTCATGATTGCTGGTCATTCACAGGGCACTGTGCTTATTATGACTTTGTTGGTTGTAATAAATGGCAGACTAATTGTAATACTTGTCCACAAATTAAAGAGTATCCAAAGAGTTTTGTTGATAATTCAAAAAAAAATTTTAACGATAAACGGACTATTTTTAAATCTATAGATAACCTAACTATTGTTCCAGTTTCGAATTGGCTTGGTGATGAAACAAAAAAATCATTTTTTAATAATAATAAAATTAAAGTGATACAGAACGGAATTGATTTACAAAATTTTTTCATTCAGGACAATAATTTGCTTATTAGGGAAAAATATAATATAAAAAATAAATTTTTGGTTTTAGGTGTGGCAAGTCCTTGGAGTGATAGAAAGGGTTTAAAGTATTTTATTGAATTAGCGAATCGTTTAGATTCTCGCCACCAAATAATGTTAGTAGGTTTAAATAGAAAACAAATAAATAGTTTACCTCAAAATATTATTGGATTGGAAAAAACTGATAATACTAGACATTTAGCTGAACTCTATTCTGCAGCAGATGTCTTCTTAAATCCAACGCTTGAGGAAGCTTTAGGCTTGACTAATATTGAGGCATTGGCTTGTGGTACACCAGTCATAACATTTAATTCAGGAGGATCTCCTGAAACTATCGATGAAAAAACAGGTGTTGTTGTAGATAAAGGAGATGTTGGTGGCTTAGAAAAAGCTATTTACCAAATACGTCAAAAGAGTAAAGATTTTTATCAATCAGAATGCAGAAGACGTGCAGAACTTCATTTCGATAAAAACAAGTGTTTTTATAAATATATTGAATTGTATAAAGAAATTTTAAATCTAAATTGATTAATTTTGTTAAAAAATATGAATAATAGACCATACCAAATATGCACCAAAACAATAATGGATACTACCGATCCAAACATTGTTTTTAATGAAAAAGGTGAAAGTGATTACTACACCAATTATATTGAAAATATCGTTCCAAATTGGCATACTGATCAAAAAGGCTATGATGAATTAATGAAGATTGCTGATAAAATAAAAAAAACAAGCAAAAATAGTGATTTTGATTGTATTATTGGTTTGAGTGGAGGATTAGATAGTTCCTATGCTGCTTATGTAGCTAAAGAGATCATGGGATTACGCCCGCTTATTTTCCATGTGGATGCTGGTTGGAATACCGATAAAGCTGTTGGAAATATAGAAAAATTGGTAAATGGTTTAAATCTAGATTTATATACGGAGGTAATCAATTGGGAGGAAATGAAAGATCTCCAGGTTGCTTTTCTAAAATCGCAGATTGCTGATCAGGATCTTCCTCAAGATTATGCATTTTTCTCTGGTCTATATAAATTCGCAAAGAAAAATAAAATTAATTATGTATTAACTGGTGGTAATTATTCTACTGAATGTTGTAGAGAACCAGAGGAATGGGGTGGATTTCCAGGTATTGATGTAAAATTGGTAAGAGATATACATGGTAACTTTGGTAAACGACCTTTGAAAACGTTTCCGCTGGTTGATATTTTATCGTATAAAATATATTATAAGTATGTTTTAGGTATGGAGGTTTTTAAGCCTTTAAATCTTGTTCCTTATATTAAGGATGATGCTGAAAAATTACTTTTCGAAAAATTTGGTTGGGAATCGTTTCAGCATAAACATCATGAATCTCGTTTTACCCGTTTTTACGAAGATTTTTGGCTTCCTCGTAAGTTTGGTTATCAAAAAAGAAAGGCTCATTTTTCAAGTTTAATTTTGACTGGACAAATGACAAGGGAAGAAGCATTGGAAAGAGTTTCAAAACCAGAATTGTCAGAAGAATTTTTGATGAAAGAGTTTGAATATGTAGCAAACAAACTTGATCTGACCACAGAACAACTTCAGAAAATTTTTGAAGGTGAGAACAAAACGTACAAAGATTATAAAAATAAAATGGGAATCATAAAGTTTGGTGCACAGGCAATGCAGAAACTAGGTTTGGAAAAAAGATTGTTCAGATGATAACATTGATTGATTATGGTGTAGGAAATATTAATGCTTTTGTAAATGTATACAAGAGGGTAGATGTTCCTGTGAAAATTGCAAAGACAAATGAAGATTTAATTGGAGCTGAAAAACTGATTCTGCCAGGTGTAGGTCATTTCGATCATGCTATGACGCAGCTAAATAATTCGGGTATGCGTGATACTTTGGATAAACTGGTGTTGGTGGATAAGATTCCTGTGATTGGAATCTGCGTAGGTATGCAGATGATGGCTAACTGCAGTGATGAAGGAAATATGGAAGGTCTGAAATGGATTGATGCATCTGTACGAAAATTTGATGAGGCAAAAATTAAGCAGGTTACCCGATTACCTCACATGGGTTGGAATGATGTTAAACCCGTAAAAGATTTATCGCTGTTTAATGGTTTGGAACAAGATGCCATTTTCTATTTTTTGCACACCTACTATTTCGAATGTAATAACTCGGACGATGTAATGGCAGTTACTGAATATGGAGGGGAGTTTGCATCGGCTGCTCATCATGAAAATAAATACGGAATACAGTTTCATCCTGAAAAAAGTCATTCTTATGGAGAAACTTTACTGCATAATTTTGCTAAATTATAGTGTATGTTAAGACCTAGAATTATACCAAGTTTATTAATTCAAGACAATGGATTGGTAAAGACTGTTAATTTCAAGAATCCTAAATATGTAGGGGATCCGATTAATGCCGTAAAAATTTTTAATGAAAAAGAGGTAGATGAATTGGCAATTTTTGATATTGATGCAACGGTTAAAAGGTTAGAGCCTAATTACAGTTTAATTGAGCGTATTGCTAACCAATCTCGAATGCCTTTATGCTATGGCGGTGGTGTAAAAACGGTGGAACAGGCACAAAAGATTTTTGGGTTGGGTATTGAAAAAATTGCCTTGTCTTCATCTGTACTGCAAAATCCGAAGTTAATCACTCAAATAGCTGATAGGGTAGGCGCTCAAAGTGTTATTGTAGTTTTAGATGTAAAAAAGAAGTTGTTAGGTGGATATGAAGTATATACACATAATGGTAAAAAAACTACAGGAATAAATCCTTTTAAGTTTATTGAAGAAGCACAGGAATTTGGAGCCGGTGAAATTGTAATTAATTCTATTGATCAGGATGGAGTGATGAAAGGTTTTGATATGTCTTTAATTGATAAAGCGCGAGAAAGATCATCTTTACCAATGACATTTCTTGGTGGAGCTGGAAATCTGGATGACATAAAAAAAGTGATTGATAAGCATAAAATTATTGGTGTAGCTGCCGGTAGCCTTTTTGTTTTTAAAGGAAAGTATAAGGCGGTGTTGATTAATTATCCTAATAAATCTGAAAAAGATTTACTATTCAAATAATATTTATGAAAATACAAAACAAAGTTTTACTAATAACAGGCGGTACTGGTTCTTTTGGTACTGCAGTCCTTAATCGTTTTTTACTGACAGATCATTTCAAAGAAATTCGAATTTTTTCTCGTGACGAGAAAAAACAGGATGATATGAGAAACTTGTACAAAAACGATAAAATTAAATATTACATTGGTGATGTACGAGATTTTTCAAGTGTAGAACCCGCTACAAGAGGTGTAGATTATATTTTTCACGCCGCTGCATTAAAACAGGTGCCATCTTGTGAATTTTTCCCAATGCAGGCGGTAAAAACCAATGTGGAGGGTACACAAAATGTAATTCGTGCAGCTACGGCCAACAAGGTACAAAAAGTAATATGCTTATCAACTGATAAAGCTGCCTATCCTATAAACGCTATGGGTATCTCTAAAGCAATGATGGAAAAAGTAGCGGTTGCAGAGTCAAGAAATACTACCGAAACAGTAGTTTGTCTGACTCGTTATGGAAATGTAATGGCGTCTCGCGGTTCGGTAATTCCATTATTTTTAAATCAAATTCAAAAAGGAGAACCGATTACGGTTACAGATCCAAATATGTCACGTTTCTTCATGTCATTAGAAGATGCGGTTGATTTGGTGTTGTTTGCTTTTGAACATGCAAACCCCGGAGATTTATTCGTTAACAAAGCGCCTGCAGGTAGCATCGGCGATTTGGCTAAAGCTTTGATTGAATTAACAGGTAAAGAAGTGCCTGTGAAGGTAATTGGAACCCGTCACGGAGAAAAATTGTACGAAACATTATGTACGCGTGAAGAAATGGCGAAAGCAGAAGATATGGGTGATTTTTACCGTGTGCCTGCAGACAACCGCGATTTGAACTACGCGCAATATTTCTCTGAAGGGGAAGAGGAAATTGCAATTATCGAAGATTATCATTCTCACAATACAGAACAACAGGGAGTGGAAGGATTGAAGAAACTGATTTCTACATTGCCTTTAATCCGTAAAGAGGTTTTTGGAGAAAATGTAATGCAGTATCCTTATTAAGTAGTAAAAGTCAAAGGTCAAACGTAAAAAGGTCAAATTAAAGAAATTAATGCTGTTAGAAGGAAATAAACATCAGGACGAAAGAGGTATCATTACTTTCAATAATGAATTTGATGCCTCAAAGGTCAAAAGGATTTACACAATAGAAAATTCTTCAATAGAGTTTATTCGTGGATGGCAAGGTCATAAAACTGAACAAAGATGGTTTGCCTGTATGAAAGGAAGTTTTGATATTTCTGTTATTGAGGTTGATGATTTTGAAAAACCTTCAAAAGATTTAACAATTCAGAAATATCTTCTAAAGAATGATGTTTTAAATTATCTGCATATTCCGTCAGGTTGTATTACAGCGATTCAAGCAAAAGAAGAGGAGAGTAAATTACTTGTTTTAGCTGATTTCAACTTGGGTGAAATTGATGATGAATACAGATTCTCAATAGATTATTTTAAAAAAGGTTTATGAAAAAAATAGGTATTACAGGTCAGGATGGTTTCGTTGGGAAACATTTATACAATACATTAGGTTTAAATCCTGATCTTTATGAACGTATTGAATTTAATATAGAATATTTTCAGAACGAAGAGTTAATGAATGATTTTGTGTCAAAATGTGATGTGATTGTCCATTTGGCTGCAATGAATCGTCATCCAGATCCTGAAGTTATTTACAATACCAACATTAAGTTGGTAAATAAATTGATTAAGTCTTTAGAAAATACAAATTCTAAAGCGCATGTTTTGTTTTCTTCTTCTTCACAAGAAGAAAGAGATAATCTATATGGAAAATCTAAAAAAGAGGGAAGAGAATTACTAATTAATTGGGCAGAAAAATCGGGCGGAAAACTTACTGGATTGATCATTCCAAATGTTTTCGGATCATTCGGACAACCAAATTATAACTCTTTCATAGCAACTTTTTGCCATAAATTAACACAAGGAGAAGTTCCTCATATAGACAACGATGGAGAAGTAAATTTAATTTATGTAGGTGAATTGGTTCAGGAAATAATAGATCAAATTCAGTCTGAAACAAGTAATTATTTTTACGAGATACCATTTACTGCAACCAAGAAAGTATCAGAAGTTTTAGCGTTATTAAATGATTATAAAACGAAGTATTTTGATGGTGGAGAGATTCCTGTAATCAACAATACATTTGAGCATAACCTATTTAATACGTACAGATCTTATATTGATCACAGTAGACACTTTCCTGTAAAATTTACGCAACATACAGATCCTCGTGGAGCTTTTGTAGAGGTAATTCGTCTAGGAATTGGCGGTCAATGTTCATTCTCTACAACAGTTCCTGGAATTACACGAGGTAATCACTACCACACAAGAAAAATCGAAAGATTTGCAGTAATAAAAGGAAAGGCCTTGATTCAGTTAAGAAAAATTGATACTGATGAAGTGCTTGATTTTTATTTAGATGGAACCGAACCTGCTTATGTAGATATGCCGATTTGGTATACTCATAATATAAAAAACATCGGAGAAGAAGAATTATATACCATTTTCTGGATCAATGAGGCTTTTAATCCTGAAAATGCAGATACTTATTTCTTGGAGGTATAATAAAGAAGTTAAAAGGTAAAAAGTCAAAAGGAAAAAGTCAAAAGGAAAAAGTCAAGATTCGAAAGTAAAAAGGATAAAGTAAGGGGACAAGTAATAATAGAAATATAATTATGAAAGAAAATAGTTTATTGGGTAGAACTTTTGATTTTAGTGTGAATATTGTTTCATTTCTTAGAGCTTTGTCTAACAATGATGAATTGAAGATAATTAAATATCAATTGATTAAATCGGCAACTTCGGTGGGTGTTAATTACGAAGAGTCTCAAGGTGCTTCTTCTAAAGCAGACTTTAATAATAAAATTAGAATTGTGCTTCGAGAAGCCAGGGAATCAAATTATTGGTTACGTTTACTTGCAGCTATCGGTTACGATTCAGAAGATTTAAATAAATTAATACAAGAGAGTAAAGAGTTGAAAAATATATTTGGTGCAATTTTGTTGAAAGGTAAGCAGTAAATTATTTTACTTTAAACCTTTGCCCTATAAAATTAAGACATGAAAAAACTAAAAGTGATGACGGTTGTAGGAACCCGTCCCGAAATTATAAGATTATCAAGAGTATTAGACGCTTTGGATGCTTCTGAAGCTGTGGAACATATCATCGTTCATACCGGACAAAATTATGATTACGAATTAAACCAAATCTTTTTTGAAGATTTAGGGCTTCGCAAACCAGATTATTTCTTGGAAGCAGCAGGGAAAACAGCAACAGAAACAGTAGGGAATATTTTAATTAAAATTGATCCTTTATTGGAAGAATTAAAACCTGATGCTTTTTTGGTTTTAGGAGATACCAATTCTTGTTTATGTGCCATTCCTGCAAAGAAAAGACATATTCCTATATTTCACATGGAAGCTGGAAACAGATGTTTCGACCAAAGAGTTCCCGAAGAAACCAACCGCAAAATTGTAGATCATACTTCGGATATTAATCTGACGTATTCGGATATTGCAAGAGAATATTTGTTGCGAGAAGGACTTCCTGCAGACCGAATCATAAAAACCGGTTCGCCAATGTTTGAAGTTTTAAATCATTATTTACCTCAAATTAACGCTTCTGATGTTTTAAGTAAACTAAATTTAGAAGAAGGCAAGTTCTTTGTTGTTTCATCTCACAGAGAAGAAAACATCAATTCAGAAAAGAATTTCAAAGGATTAATGGCTTCTTTGAATGCGATTGCTGAAAAATATCAATACCCAATCATTGTTTCCACCCATCCGCGTACTCAAAATATGATTGACAAGATGCAGATTGAAATGCGTCCGGAAATTCAATTTTTAAAACCATTAGGGTTTCACGATTATAATGCATTGCAGAAAAGAGCCTTTGCAGTATTATCGGATTCAGGAACCATTTCAGAAGAATCTTCAATCTTAAACTTCAGAGCATTAAACATTCGTCAGGCTCACGAAAGACCTGAAGCAATGGAAGAAGCAAGTGTAATGATGGTTGGCTTGTCTCCTGACCGAATTTTACAAGGATTAACTCAGGTATTACAGCAAAAAGTTGGTGCTGAACGTAATTTTCGACCAGTATCTGACTACTCAATGCCGAATGTTTCGGAGAAAGTGGTGAGAATTATTATTTCATACACAGATTATATTAAAAGGACCGTTTGGTCAGAAAAAATTTAAGATATGAAGATTGTAATTTTAACACAGGAGGATTCTTTTTCGGTTCCAAGAAATATTGAAAAACTTATCAAGCTTGATTTTGTAGAAATTTTAGAAATTGTTAATATTGATACTAAATCAAGTCTTGTGAATAAGAGAGATTTATTTATCAAAGGTTTTGGGTATGCACAAAGTGTAAAAATGGGATTAACAGTTATTAAGCATAAGCTTATAAACATGTTAGATCTGTTTTTTGGCTATAAATTAAATATTCAACCTAGAAGTTTAAAAGCCGTTGCAGGTAAGTACAATATTCCGTTTAATGTAATACTAAACCCGAATGAAGAAAATTTTATATTAAAAATGGCAGCATTGTCGCCAGATATTATAGTTTCATATTCAGCCCCAGTTGTTTTTAAAGATAAACTACTAAGTATACCTAAAAATAGTTGTATTAATTTACATTGTTCTTATCTCCCAAATTATGCTGGTGTCATGCCAAGTTTTTGGACACTTTATAAGAACGAAAAATCAACAGGAGTAACAGTTCACTATATGGATTCCAAGATTGATAACGGAAGAATTTTAGGGCAAAAGATAGTGAAAATAAGTTCAAATGAAACTATGAAAACCCTTATTGAGAAAACAAAAGAAATTGGTGGGAATGTAATGTGTGATGTAATTAAAAGTATTAATGATGGGACGTTAAAAACTAAAGAAAATCAAATGAGCGAAGGTAGTTATTTTACATGGCCAACAGTTGAAGATTTTAAAGATTTCAAAAAAAATGGAGGAAGATTGATATGAAAAAATATGCAGTACTGGGAATGGATGTAGAAGATTGGTTTCATCTAGACTATTTTAAAAAGGAAGATTGTAATACCAATCAGTCAACAATGGATGGCTTAGATATATATTTGGATTTACTTAACGAATATAATATAAAGACAACATTTTTTATAGTTGGAGAACTAGTTTCACAGTATGAAAAGCAACTAAAGCGGATTATAGCTGAAGGACATGAAATAGCACTTCACTCTTATTTACATATCAGACCATTAAATCTTAGTATAGATGATTTTAGAAAAGATACAGAAAGAGGATTATCGGTTCTAAAGGATACTTTAGGTGTTGATGCAAAAGGATATAGAGCTCCTTGCTTTAGTTTAGACAGAGAGAGGTTAAATATTCTAAAAGAAGAGTTTAATTTGAGTTATGATTCAAGTAAAATTAAGTTTGATTCTCATGACTTATATGGTAGAATTGATTTGGATAGTTTTCAAGAATTGAAAAAAGATATATATAGAAAAGATGATTTTTTTGAATTTGAAGCTAGTACAGTAGAGATTTTTGGAAAAAGTATTCCAGTATCAGGTGGTGGATATCTTCGACTGTTTCCGTGGGTTGTAACAAAAATGTTGTTGAAGAAATATTTAAAAAGTAATGGAAATTATTTTTTTTATATACATCCTTTTGAGTTTTCAAAAAATTATGCAGTCAAAGTGCCTGATAATACAGATAGAAAAACTAAATTTAGATTTAATGCAGGAAGAAGATCTGTTAATAATAAAATGCATAAATTAATAAAACTGCTTATAGAAAATCAATATGAGTTTGTAACATTTCAAGAATTAATAAATAAAAATTCATGAAAATTCTCCTAGTAACACAGTATTTTCATCCTGAAAATTTCAAAAGTAATGATATAGCCTTTGAACTTCAAAAAAGAGGTCACGAAGTAACTGTTTTAACTGGATTACCAAATTATCCGGAGGGTAAAATTTTCGAAGGATATGGTTTTTTTAAGCAAAACAAAAGAATAATTAATGGAGTGAAAGTTCTTCGTTCTTGGTTAATTCCCAGAGGAAAGGGGGGAGGTATACGTTTATTTTTAAATTATTTTAGCTTTGCATTTTTTGCATCCCTAAAAGCTTTCTTTCATTCTTTAACAAATAAATATGATGCGGTTATAGTTCATGAACCTTCTCCTATAACTCAGTTTTATCCAGCTTGGATGGTAAAGCTTATAAGAGGTACACCTATTTATTTTTGGGTTTTAGATTTGTGGCCAGAAACTTTACAATTTGTAGGGGGAATTAAAAACAAATATATTTTATCTTTTTTTACAAAAATGGTTCAATCTTTTTACAATCGATCTGAAAAGATATTGATTAGTTCAAAGGGTTTTGAAAAGTCTATTTTAGAAAAGGGTAATTATAAAGAAAAAATTGTTTTTTTTCCAAACTGGGCAGAAGAAAGTATTTCAGAAGGTAATACAAACCTTGAAATACCAACACTCCCTGAAGGTTTTCGTATAATGTTTGCTGGAAACATTGGTGAATGTCAAGACATGGAAAGTGTTATGAAAGCTGCATTAGAGCTACGAAATCATAAAGAAATTAAATGGATTCTTGTAGGAGATGGTAGGAAGATGCCTTATGTGAAAGAATTTGTTACAAAGAATAAGCTAGAGGATAGTGTTTCTATTATGGGAAGATTTCCTATAGAAATGATGGCGAGTTTTTTCGATCAAGCAGATTTGTTATTAGTAAGTTTAAGAGATGATGAAGTTTTTAATATAACGGTTCCCGCCAAAGTTCAAGCTTATATGAGCGTTGGAAAGCCAATAATAGGTATGCTAAATGGAGAAGGTGCTAAAAATATAGAAGAGGCAAAGTGCGGATACGCAGTTCCTGCCAGCGATTATAAGTCGCTGGCTTTAGAAATTCTAAAGTTATCAAATTTTAAGAAAGAAGATTTATCTAAACTAGGAATTTATGGGAGAAATTATTTTTTAGAACATTATAAATTAGATAAATGTATAACGAATTTAGAATTAATCTTAAATAAAAAAATATGAAAATTTGTATAACAGGTTCATCAGGTTATGTTGGTCAACATTTGATTAATTTTCTAAAACATAATTCTGATAATAACTTTGAAGTATTTCCTATCTCTCTCCGAAATAAAAATCAGCAGATCCCTAATGAGTGTGATGTTCTGATACACTTGGCTGCAATGTCCGAAGATAATTCTGAAAATATCAATGTTAGTGAATATTATGAGGTAAATGTTAATTTGGTTAAAACTACTTTTAAGCAGTTTTTGCAGTCAGATATTAAAGATTATGTGTTTTTTAGCTCTATTAAATCAGTAGTAGATTATTCTGATGATCTTTTGACAGAAGATGCAGTTAATTCTCCAATAGGACATTATGGAAAGTCAAAATTAGAAGCAGAAAAATTCTTACTTTCTCAAAATCTTCCTGAAGGCAAAAGATTGTTTGTTTTACGGCCAGTAGCAATTTATGGTCCTGGAACAACTGATAATATAAGTATGTTGTTTAAGTTTGTGAATTTGGGAATTCCTTGGCCTTTTGCAGCTTTTGAAAATAGGAGGTCGTTCTTGTATATTGATAATTTAAATTTTGTGATTACTAAATTAATTCTTGACAAGAATATCAGTGCGGGTATATATCATATCGCAGATGACGAGTTTTTTTCAACTAATGAAATCATAAAACTTGTGGCTAAATACTCTAAAAAAAATATTTATTTTTTTAAAATACCCAAGTTCTTTTTTAAATCTCTAGCGAAGTTAGGAGATAAGATAAAGCTTCCATTTAACACAAAAAAACTGGAAAAGTTAACAAATAGTTATATAGTATCTAATCAAAAAGTTAAAACAGCTTTAAATATTGATAAACTTCCTTATTCAGGAGAAAAAGGGCTCTATAATACCATTCAAAGTTTTAAAAAATAATTATGATTAGACTGTTCGATTTCTTGTTTTCATTTTTCGGAGTATTATTTTTATCACCAATATTGTTGATATTGTATGTTATCGGCTTGTTCGATACTGGTTCACCTGTATTTAAGCAGCAGCGTGTAGGTAAAAACAAAAAACCTTTTACCTTGTATAAGTTCAGAACAATGAACGTAAAGGCACAATCTGTGGCGACGCATTTGGCAAATACGGCGGAAATCACCAAGTTTGGAAGTTTTCTTCGTAAATCAAAATTAGACGAATTGCCGCAACTAATTAATGTGGTGTTAGGGGACATGAGCTTGGTAGGCCCACGACCGAATTTATTTAACCAGACGGAATTGATTGCAGAACGTGACAGCCGAGGAGTTTATAATGTTGTTCCAGGCATTACGGGATTAGCACAGATCAATGAAATTGATATGTCTACTCCTAGGGAATTGGCTATTAAAGATGCTGAAATGATCCAAAGTTTAACCATTACCGATTACTTTAAATATATTTTCGCAACTGTAGGCGGTAAAGGTCAGGGTGATAGGGTAGTGAAGTGAAAGTCAAATGTCATAAAGTCATAACTTTGATGATTTTAGGTTTAAAATGTATTTTGTAAATTGTATTGTTGTACACTGAAAAGCAAATCTATATAAATCAATATAATCTGTGGTTGAAAAGTTTAATATTTAATGAAGAACGTAAATGTATCGCTTCAAAAATAAAAGAAGTGTTTTCAAAATAAATAAAAACCTCCAAAGCACTTTTTTTGGAGGTTTTTTAGTTTTAATAAAACGATTAGCTGATTCTTCGAAGAAGGTTATTTGTGAATGGTTATTAGTGGGTATAAAAAATTAGCCAAAAGCTAAATAGCACAAGTCAAAAGGGAATTCGTTCGTTTGAATTTCAGAGGATTATATGATCGTAGTTCATTGGTTTTCTGAAGACAATATTTTGTATATATACCTTAAACTTTTCAATGTTTATCGTAAAGTTATAGCTATGTCTATAGTTTTTTGTAATTCCAGATAGTAAAAAGGAAAATAGAAGGACCAACTCAAAAACAAAAAATCCATACGATGCAACAACTTTAGCTTGGGTCACATGGATAATCACTCGCATAGGCGGTTGGACAAGATACAAATCACAAGGTCTGCAGGTTATATAACAATAAAAAATGGCTTGGATAAATACCATCAACAATATGAAGGTTATTTACTGTTTTCTGATGATAAGGAATTGTGTATAAAGATTAGCTTCGAAGGAGCAGGGGGTGTAACAAAACATCAAATAAGCAGTTCAACAAATCTTGTCCCGATTGCTAGCGGGATCAACCAATGCAATACACATTTTACACTATACAACAAATACATTCAAAACGATGATTTATCAATTAGAAAATGAATTTTTAAAAATAGCTGTTGATTCACAAGGAGCAGAATTAAAATCGGTATTTAATAAAGTAAATCAGGAAGAATTATTATGGCAGGCTGATCCTGAATTTTGGGGTAAGTCAAGCCCGGTACTGTTTCCTATTGTGGGTACGCTAAAAAATGGTATTTATATTTATGATGAAAAAGAATATAAACTTCCTCGGCATGGTTTTGCAAGGGATTATAATTTTAAGGTAGAAGAAGTTTCAGCTTCTCAATTGATTTTCTTTTTAGAATCATCTAAGGAAACAGTACAGATATATCCTTTTTTGTTTCGATTGCAAATTATCTATACGTTAAAGGATAATAGTTTAAAGGTTGAATATAAGGTTAAAAATTTATCAGATGTTGAAACCATGTATTTTTCATTGGGGGCGCATCCGGCGTTTAATGTTGGTATAAAAGCGGATGATTTCTCTGACTATTCATTATTATTCAATAAGGATAATGAGTTAAAAGCAAACTGTTTGAAAGGTGGATTACTGACTACAGATAAAAATACTATTACATTAACTAACCAAAAACTTCAATTGAATTATAAGCTATTCGAAAATGATGCATTGGTACTGTTAGATATGAAGTCTGACAAAATTACTTTATTGGATAACAATGACAAAAATTTTCTGAGTTTTCAATTTGAAAACTTTCCTTATTTTGGTATATGGACGGTTAAAGATTCAGGTTTTATCTGTTTGGAGCCTTGGGCTGGTGTAGCAGATTTTGAATCACACAATCAAGATTTGGTAGATAAGTTTGGTATGAATGTGCTTAAAACCAATAAGATATGGGAGGTATCTTGGACGGTTGGTATTCCCATATGAGTATGAAATTAACTGAATTTTAATAAGGATAAGTATCAGTAAAGCTTTTTGATGGTTTTGTTTTGAAATGATTTGTTGATGATAATTAAATTTTAGAACAATACTATATGATAAAAAAGTACTTAATTCATAGAAGAAGTTAAAGTGTTTAAAAATAGTTAATTGTATTATGTACTGTTTTTTAAATTAATAAAAGTTATTATTTTTGAAACAACTTAAAAACATAATTATTAAATGGAATGTCATGTATTAACAGCATCAAATAAAAAAGATGTTGAAAGACAAACCAAAAAAGCACTACAGGATGGCTGGAAGCTTATAGGCTCAGTGTCAGCATTCGAAATTCCTACTATTGACAGTTCAAGAACTGTATTTTATCAGGAAATCAAAAAAAATTAATAAAACAGGCTGGAAAGCCTGTTTTTTTTATTGGTTGTCACCCCTTGCTTGACAAGGGGTCGCATAAGTAAGCAAGTACACTATATATTTGTTTAGCTTTGGTGATGTATAACAATCATCGCATATATTTATTTGATTTTACTTGAAAACCGAATGTTTCAATCAGTAGATAACTATAAGTGAAGTCTCGGTTAGCGAATTCTGTATGTACAGAGGACTGAAATCTGAGGAAGTTGTATCGTTTCTAGGTTAGAAATTAAGCTTTTTCATCAGCTCCATGATGTCGTTTAATGTTCCGATGTAATAATTACCTTTTGTTATCTCCATTTGAATAAAAATCCATAAAATTTTGATTAGGCAGTATTGTATCTTCTGCATCCTTTGCTACGTAGGCTTTCGTAAGCAAATCTCCTTTACATTTTTAGATGTCTTCTTCGGTTGTAAAAATACCTTGTTTGTTTTTACGGATGTCTTTTACAAATTCTCTGCTGATTTCTTTTTTGGTTTTACCATAATTAAATTTCCATTTTTTTTGAAACACTCCTTTAGTTCTCCTTACAAATGTCTACTTTTTGCTGACGATTTACGAACGCAGACCACTATTTCAGAATCATAAACTAACATGATTTCCAATCTTTTACATGATTTTATCATCTTTTTAATTATAAACGGTTGATGGCACGATTTTACCAAGCGAAACACATATTTTACCAAGTATTCTAAATAAATAAAAATAAACTAGCTACCTTAACAAACAAAAGATGACCACATAATGAGACATAAACTATTTATACTTATTTCTTTTATACTCTTTTCGGGTGTGGCTTTTGCACAACCTGGTTGGCAAGATTTTACCACACGTTATTTTTACACGATTTTAGACAAAAACGGAAAAGAAATTTCGTTTAAAAACAACAAAAATTACAGCATAATGATTGATAATGTGCTGTACAAATCGTCAAATATCCCGAATGATTCGCTAAAAAATGCTGAACATAATTATGATTGGGATAAAGGATATGAAAACCAAATCAAAATCAATGATTTTTCTATGGTCAATTACCAAAATGATTATTCTCAAAGCAAAAAACGATTAGAAATCAAAATCATTCATAAAAAAGATACAATGTATATCTGCCAACCTTCGGGAACGGGAAGTACAAGTACAGAATGGCTTGAAATAAACAATATAAAAAGTGGTCACCAAATAATCCCAAAAACAGATTTTACCTTACAATTCATTGCCGGGCATTATTATTTTCCAGGTTGGTCAAAAGACATTTTAGATAATATTCCTAAAACAAGCGGAAATATAAAAATTGTCAATATAAACCAACGAAATTTTATCATTCCCAAGAATATTTATGATTCTATTCCTTTCCGTATGTACAGAAACGAACAATATACAGATGCAGATAATTATGTTGTAAACAACTTTATGAAAGGACATTTTTCGGTAGAAAAAAAGATTGAGCCTACAAAATTTGACAAATCTGCTTTACCTTACAAATACCCAAGTTTGGGACGATTTTTTCCGACAAAAAAACCAAACCTATTTTTCGGAATGATTGGTTATTCTATGGATTATAAAAATTGTTTTAGTGGAATGAAAACTTTCTCTGTTCTGAACAAAATAGAAAATACGATAGAGCAGTTTTTTCTGAAAGAAAATCCACGTCTTTTTGGTAGTGCCGATTTTTATATGGATACTTTTAATTCCATTTTATATCTGCCTGTTGTAATAAAACAAGAGTTTGATTATGAACTTTCTGATTGTCAGTATGATTTATCTCGTGAAAATCGTATTTACCAATCCGAAAACGAGGGACAATCGTGGACAGAAAACAAATCTTTGTCAAAGCTGTTTAATAAATATAATTTTCGGTCTATTCGATTTTTAGACAAAGATTATACAGTAGCTTTCAGCAACCAAGATGTAAAGCATAGAAAAGAAAAATACAACATTAAGCAGACAACTTACTATTTACTGAAAAATATGCAGATAGTTGATTCTGTCAAAACTCCTGATAATGCTTATCATTACAACACTTTTTTAAACGAGTATTATAATCAGGCTATAAAAGATTCTATTATTCTTGGAAATTGGAGTAACATCAAACAAAAAAACGATAAAAAACCTAATCCTTATTTTCAGGCAGTTGTTATCAAAGAAGATGATAAATGGATATTTAAATCGGGAGAGGATATATACACAAGTCCCATTGGAAATATACCCAAAGAAAACGCCAACTCTATAAAAGAATATCAAAACTTTCGGTTAATCAACAAACAGGAATTGGTTTCTAAAAACGTTTCGGGCAGTCTGAAACTAAATCGTGATATAAGAGAAGAAGTTGAAAGTTCGGGAACTTTAATTTTTGAAAAAGGCGACCAAATTTATTTAATCAATACAGGTTATTATGGTTCTGTTTATATGTCATTCAACAAAGGAACGACTTGGTATTTATATCCTTTGCCATTAGAACAAGGAGGTATTTATCGGTTTTTAGATATTGACGAACAAGATGAAATATCGCATTTTAGTAATGAATGGATTGAAGAAGAAGGCAGGGTAGTAAGAAAAATAATTCATAAGTTTTCGCTTGACTGAAAACTATTTATTAAATAATATTTTAAATTTAAAAGAATTGAATAATGAAAACTAAATTATATATATTCCTGGTTCTCCTTTCCCTGTCGCATTTTGCTTTTGGGCAAACTAACGGTGGCGGAACAATAAATCTTAAAGTAACTTTCGATGAGGAAATTTATGTTGAGAATCTTGAAGTATTTTATTCTCAAAGGGATGGCAGTAAATTCAACGAAATATATTTTGAAACTGACACTTCTTCAAATTCTTTAATATTGAAAGCTCATCACGAATGGTGGGCATCTCCATCTTTTCCTACAATTGTTTTTAGTTGTCAAAAAAAGGAGAAAATTTGTATGTTTAATCTTGTCTCATCATCAACACCGTATGTAAAATATAATTTCAACAAGAAAATTATATTCTCTTTCAATTCGCCTAATGTTCATATATACAGAAACAATAAGGACGGAAATTTTGAAGTAGATTATATAGGGAAAGGATTTTACTTTGGTTCTCGAACCTCAATAAACGAACTGATAAAAATCAATCCGAAAAAATGAAAACTAAACTATTCACATTCCTTTTCCTAGTTTCCCTGTCGCATTTTGCTTTTGGGCAGGATTCGCTTTTAGTAGTAAGAAATTCGTTAGTCAATATAATTTCAAATTTAAATGGCAATTATCATAATCTGTAACCCATCCTAGTGCTTTATTGGGTTAAGCCAATATAGCTTCTGAAAATTTTCTACAGCTTCAACCTTTAATGAATCAATAGTACGTTGATTCATCTCTTGAGAAAATACGTTGAAGTTTATAAAAAGAGATATTAGAAGTAAAAGTTTGTTCATAGAATTATATTCTTTTTTCTTAATCTTCAGTCTTATATTTATTAATGTCAAAATCAAAATTGAATAGTTCTTTTGGATGAACATTCAACGCAGTGGCAAACTTCATTAAAGTTTTTAAAGTTAGGTTTTTTTTTCCTTTCTCATGTTTACTGACATCTGCAGTATCAATACCTGTAAGGAACTCAATATCATTTTGAGTCTGTTTATTTTTAATTCTTATATCATGTAGTTGTTTACCAATAAGTATTTGTAAATCTTTAGTAATATCCATTTTGCTTTATTATATATAGCAAATTGCATTTTAAAAATAAAATATTTATTGGATTATAATCCAATATTAAAATAATTGTTTATATTTGCTATACAATTACAACATAATTGTAATTTTGCAATACTTTATATAAAAATATCAAGCTATTGCTTAGAGTCTCGTCATTGAAAACTGGTAATTTTTAGACACACGAGATGATAAGTAGATTAGCTCACGACCATGGCGTGAGCTCACTTATCTGTGTGTGGGTATACCAGTACCTCAATGGCGGATATTGTTGAGTTTCACGCCTTTTTATGCTTTTTACTCAACCTTTTGCCGGTTATGGTGCTGTGTACAGGCACTAAATATTTGTGTTGTTTAAACGTTTAGTCGTTGATTCGTTTATTTATTTAATCGTTTAATCATGGATCCCGAAGGTCGGGACGAGATTTGTTGATTTTGAGATTGGGAAAAGTTGTGCAACTATTTGTACATCCCCCTGGCCCCCTTCAAAGGGGGAAGTGTTTATCCCGAGGTTCGGGACGAGATTTGTTGAATCGTTTAGTCGTTGAACCGTTTAATTGTTGATCCCGAGGGTCGGGACGAGATCTGTTTAATCGTTGATCCCGAGGGTCGGGACGAGATGTGTTTAGTCGTTGAATCGTTTAATCGTTTAACTATTAATAAGATCAATTGGTGTATAACTATAACAGGATTTAATTAAAAATAGGTGTAGTTATTTTAGGACGGGTCAAGAAGATAAATCTTACAGCTAAAAAACAATCACAACACACAAAAAGTTAGCCCTGTAAGTAGAGCCAAGCACATAACAGCTTCCAAACCATAATAGATAAATATTAATATAGTTAGTTGATTGAAGTAGTTAAAAACCGGGAACGTTATGTGCCGAAGCTCTTATTAAAGTAAAATTTGTTCTTTGATTAAAACAGTGAATATTAGAATAATTTGGAACAGTAAGACTTTTCTTTAACTTTTGTCTTGATTATTCATTCTTTTCTATTTTATTAGTGGTATTCATGAACATAAATGTTTCAAAAGTTACAAAAGATCAAGACTCTATTTTTTCAACGGTCAAATAAAGCCTTATTTCCTAAAAGAAATAAACTCGCTGCGCTCAGACAGCATTTCTTTTTACGGAAATTTCGCCTATTTGACACTCGCTTAAAAAATAATGTCGATTTTAAATCCGGATTTGTTCAACAACAGGATTTTCAAAGAAAACCGAAATGATTCTATCACGAATTAGTGAGATTAATTTAAGAAATAGTCCAACGAACTATGATAAAAAAAAATTACACCATAAACCCAAAGTATTTTTTGGGGCTATATGGAGAACCCCATTTAATCTTTATTACATAACGAATCTGAAAGTGAAATAAAGATAGGATGTGATGCTGAAACTAGTTCAGCATGACAGTGCGGATAGATCTATTGGATTTTGATTACCAATGAAATGGTTTAGTTTCGAGAATTTAAAACCGACATTATAAAAAAGCCGTAAAGCGATGAATGTTTTTACATGTTAAGAACAAAATGCTGTTTGAGAACTTGTTCAAGTTTATTTTGTTTAGTGAAAAAATAGGCAGAGTAGGTTTTTTTATGGAGTCTTGATCTTTTGGTTCGTTTTGCATCAAGGCAAAATGAACAATAGAAATTAAAAACTGGATGCGATGCTGCATGGCTTGTCTCGCTTTAGCGGAAGTGCAGCATGACAGGATGAATATTACTATTCGATTTTTGATTTAAAAAAGGAATGCAGTAAAAGCAGAAATCTAAAAAAATAAACCTACAAGGTTTTTAAAACCTTGCAGAAGAGAAGACACAACTTGTATAATATAAAACCCCACTATTATGCCACAACAAAACTTTGAATTACTAAAAAAAAGCGACCCTGCAGCATTACAAAAAATTCATGCCCTATACAACAGACGGATCTTTTGGATAGGCAGAAGGATAATAGATGATGATTATGAGGTGGAAAACCTGGTACAGGATACTTTTCTAAAACTATGGGATTACCGGGAAACCATACAAGAGCCAATGCATATCCTTTTTTTCTTGCAATATGTTATGAAAAGATCGTGTTATTCATACTATTCAAAACCTAGGAACAAATTCTTTAGATCAAGTGTATGGTCGTTTGAGAATTATGAAGATTTTCAGGAGTATCTGGCAGACTACGATCCGGCTGATGCTGTTGAAAACCTGAATGATCAGGAGTCGCAACAAAAATTGTTCGATTTGATAACCAACGTACTGCCGCTCATTAAGCCGGAACGAAGGCAACTTATCAATCTTTGCCTGAAATATGGTTTCAGATATAAACAAATTGCGCAGGTGATGGGAAAAAATACCAGACAAACGGTAGACGAGGTAAATAGGGCAATTGAAGATATAAAAAAAATAGTTGCTGTAAGAAACAGGAACGAAAAGAAGTTTAACCCAGAATTGGAGCAGAACGCTGTGAGCGAAAGGCAGTCACAGGTTTTAAAGCTGCGCTGTGAAAAGAAATTTTCATTTGCAGCCATCGCCGAACAACTCAACCTTTCCCAAACGCAGGTGCACGAAGAATTTATGGCAGCATATAAGTTTGCGCAGCAGCATAAAATACAATCACTTTAAATTTGTTATTATGAGTAAGGAAACCATGAAACTAGCCCGGAAAATACAGATAACCATTGATCTGCCAACAGCTGAGGAAAAAAAAGAAGTTTGGCACAAATTATATACTTGGCAGGACAGGTGCATGCGTTCAGCAAACCTTATCATGAGCCACCTGTATGTGCAGTCGATGATTAAAGATTTTTTATACCTGTCTGAAGGTGTTAAGTATAAGTTGGCAGATGAAAAGAAAGATCCAAACGGCATGCTTAAATGTTCACACATCAGTAGTACCTACAGAATGCTTAGTAACCGTTTTAAAGGGGAAATACCTACCAATATATTTAATTCACTTAATAATGAGCTGATCAAAAAGTTCAATAGATACTATATAGAATATGTTACAGGTAAGCGATCTTTAGATAATTTCAAACCCGACAAGGGGTTCCTTTTCGGCGTGCCAGGCATTAAACGGCTGCAGTATAACGAGGAGAAAAAGGCATTTTGTTTCCTTTTGTTCTCGCTTCCGTTTAAAACTTATCTGGGTAGGGATTTTACAGACAAGCACGCATTATTACAACAGGTGGTTGACGGGAAGGTTAAACTTTGCTCCTCAAGAATGAAGCTTGAAAAAGGGAAAATCTTCTGGATGCCGGTTTTTGAAATACCTAAAGAAAAGCACCGCCTGAAACCCGCTGTAGTAGCAGAAGCTTCATTGTCATTAGAACATCCCATTTTTGTACGCATAGGCAGGAACAGTTTGATGATTGGTAATAAGGAAGAGTTTTTACACCGAAGGCTGGCAATACAGGCAGCACACAGCCGAACCAAGGCAGCAGTTACCTATTGTAGGGGTGGTAAAGGAAAGGAACGAAAATTAAAGGCACTTGATAGGTTTAAAAGTTTGGAAAGTAATTATATAGCCAGCCGGTTGCATGAGTACAGCCGGAGGCTGGTTGATTTTTGTGTAAAACACCAGGCAGCGACGCTGGTATTGATGGATATGCAGCAAAATTCGGAAATAGCTAAAGAAGAACAGTTCGTGTTGCGTAACTGGAGTTATTACGACCTGATGAGCAAGATAAAATATAAAGCTGAAAAGGCGGGTATTGAATTGATTACTGCCTGATAAACAAAATATTGAGGGTGCCTATACACCCGTAAGGTGAGGTTGTTGGTTAACACTCACTGAATGCGAAAGCATATATAGCAAAACCGAAAGATTTTTTACTAAGATATAAAAGATGTTTTTCAGGTACTAAGCATATTACAATTTGATATGTAGCTAAATAATTTTAATTGTGCTTAAAGATCTTCTGGCCGTTTTTGTAAAAGTAATATACAAAAAATTGTTCAAAAATTGCTTAAATGATGTTTTTAATAAAATATATTGAGGGTGCCTATACACCCGTAAGGCGAGGTTGTTGGTTAACACTCACTGAATGTGCAAGCATATATAGCGAAACCGAAAATTTTTTTACTAAGATATAAAAGATGTTTTTCTGGTACTAAGCATATTACCATTTGATATGTAGCTAAATAATTTTAATTGTGCTTTAAGATCTACTGACCATTTTGTAAAAGTAAATTATAAAAAATTGTTCAAGAATTGTATAAGTGATGTTTTTAATACAATATATTGAGGGTGCCTATACACCCGTAAGGTGAGGTTGTTGGTTAACACTCACTGAATGCGAAAGCATATATAGCAAAACCGAAAGATTTTTTACTAAGATATAAAAGATGTTTTTCAGGTACTAAGC
>Ga0233365_1000173_pt1 | contig 32211 bp, 29 predicted proteins | sample ElkDunMinimDraft_27_FD_191535 | JGI IMG/M metagenome (GOLD analysis project Ga0233365, IMG submission 191535) | Fecal eukaryotic communites from dung pellets of Tule Elk in California, USA - Elk Dung C36 | ecosystem: Host-associated > Mammals > Digestive system > Large intestine > Fecal | place...
TGCACGACATACATTTTTATATCGGGTTGATACTTGCCTTATTTATAGGTATTACTTTGGGATTGGTTGGCAGTGGCGGATCGATCTTAACGGTGCCTATTCTGGTATATGTGGTAGGGATTGATCCTTTAATTGCTACGGCTTACTCGCTTTTTATTGTAGGTAGTACATCGGCAGTAGGCAGTATCAGAAACACGCTCGATAAAAATGTAAACTTTAAAATAGTACTGCTTTTTGGTATTCCGTCGTTGCTGGCTGTATTTTTCACGCGCTCGCAACTGCTTCCTTTATTGCCCGACGCCATTACGTTGAGCAACAATGTAAGTATTTCAAAATCGAAATTGATCATGATTGTGTTTTCAATCGTAATGTTTGCGGCATCATCTAAAATGATCAAAAAACCAAGGCAGAAAAATCTATCGGCAAATCAAATAGTAACATCGGCAACACCATTAATCACGCAAGGATTGTTAATTGGAACCGTTTCGGGACTTGTTGGTGCTGGCGGCGGATTTTTAATTATTCCGGTTTTGGTGTTTTTCGCCAATTTACCCATGAAACAGGCAATAGGAACATCGTTAACTATTATTGCTATTCAGTGTTTAATAGGTTTTACGGGCGATTTAAGTCAGCATACTATTGATTGGACTTTGGTTTTGTCTTTTTCGGCAGTATCAATTGTAGGATTATTTATAGGAAATCGATTATCTAAAAGGATCATCGACGGAAATTTACGCAAGATTTTTGGCTGGTTTATTTTAATTATGTCGCTGTATATTATGTTTAAGGAATTGTTTTAAAGGATATGATCGTTATCATTTCCATCAATTAAGAATTTAGTACTTTTGCAATTACGAATGTTTATCGTTTTAAGTTATGAAGATAGAACAAATTTATACCGGATGTCTGGCTCAAGGCGCTTACTATATTGAAAGCGACGGTGAAGTAGCTATTATTGATCCATTAAGAGAAGTTCAACATTATATTGATAAGGCACAAGCCAATAATGCAACCATAAAATATATTTTCGAAACGCATTTTCATGCCGATTTTGTAAGCGGGCATTTAACTCTTTCGCAAAAAACAGGTGCACCTATAGTTTACGGAGCAACCGCAGAACCTACGTTTCAAGCTCATATAGCAACCGATGGCGAGGTATTTAAAATTGGCAAGCTAACAATTATTGCCCTGCATACACCTGGACACACTATGGAAAGTACCACCTATTTGCTACGCGACGAAAACGGTAAAGACCATGCGATTTTTAGTGGTGACACGTTGTTTTTAGGCGATGTTGGCAGACCCGATTTAGCTCAAAAGGCAGCAAGTATGACACAGGAACAGTTGGCTGCAACGTTGTTTCACAGCCTGCGTACCAAAATTATGCCTTTGGCTGATGATGTAATTGTGTATCCGGCACATGGTGCGGGATCGGCTTGCGGTAAAAATTTAAGTAAAGAAACCGTTGGTACATTAGGCGAACAAAAACGCACCAATTATGCCTTGCGTGCCGATATGACCGAAGCTGAATTTGTAAAAGAAGTAACCGATGGTTTATTGCCACCACCTGCTTATTTTCCTGAAAATGTTCGATTGAATAAAAACGGATACGAAGCTATTGATATCATTATTGAAAAAAACAAGGCGTTTACACCGGCAGAATTTAAACAGGCTGCAAACGAAGCGTTGATTTTAGATGTACGCGATGCCGACAGTTTTGGAAAAGTTCATATTCCCGGAGCTATCTTTATTGGTATCGATGGCGGATTTGCTCCTTGGGTTGGATCGTTGATTACAGATATTAACAAACCGATTATTTTGGTAACTCCAGAAGGTCGCGAACAGGAAACCATTACACGCCTAGCTCGTGTTGGTTATGATAACACTTTGGGATATTTAGCAGGAGGAATGAAATCTTGGGTTGATGCCGGTTTAGAAACCGCTTCTATTGACAGAATTACCGCGAATGAATTGGAGACTTTGATGAATAACGGCGAAGAATCGGTTATTGATGTTCGTAAACCAGGCGAATACAGTTCGGCACATATTGCAAACGTACCAAACCTTCCGCTAGATTTTATCAACGATCATGTTGGTGATTTCCCATCGCAGAAAACAACCTATCTGCATTGTGCAGGTGGTTACCGATCTATGATCGCAGCTTCTATTTTAAAGGCGCGCGGTTTCCACAATATGATTGATGTGATTGGCGGTTTCGGCAAAATTAAAGAAACCAACTTACCAATTGTAACACAAGAATGCGAAAGCAGTTGCAGTAAATAAAGAATATTTATATAACTTAAAAACCCCGACAGAGTTTAAAACTCTGTCGGGGTTTTACAATTTAGTAAAACTTTATTTAACTAAATTGTCAAACTCTTATATTTGCAGTATGATTAAAAAAGAAACTATAGACGCAATTTTCGAGGCAGCCCGTGTGGAAGAAGTCATTGGCGACTTTGTGCAGCTTAAAAAGGCGGGCAGTAATTACAAAGGATTAAGCCCTTTTGTGAACGAAAAATCGCCGTCGTTTATGGTTTCGCCTGCTAAACAAATCTGGAAGGATTTCTCGTCGGGCAAAGGCGGCAACGCCATTAGCTTTATTATGGAGCACGAACATTTTTCGTATCCCGAAGCCTTGCGTTACCTTGCCAATAAGTATCAGATCGAAATTGAAGAAACCGAACAAACCGATTTAGAAAAGCAAGCCTTAAACGAACGCGAAAGTTTATTTGTAGTTTCAGAATTCGCTAAAAAATACTTTCACGACTTGTTGCTAAAGACTGATGAAGGCTTGGCAATTGGTCATTCGTACTTTAAAGAGCGTGGCTTTACCGAAGAAACCATTAAAAAGTTTCAGCTGGGTTATTCGCCCGATCAATGGGATGCTTTTACAAACGAAGCTTTGGCAAAAGGTTATCAATTGGAATTCCTTGAAAAAACCGGATTGACAATTGTAAAAGACGATAAAAAATTCGATCGTTTTAAAGGTCGCGTTATGTTTCCTATCGAAAGCATGAGTGGTCGTGTGTTAGGTTTTGGTGGTCGTATTTTAACCAACGATAAAAAAGCGGCGAAATATCTGAATTCGCCCGAAAGCGACATCTATCATAAAAGCAAGGTTTTGTACGGAATTTTCCATTCAAAACAAGAAATCGCATCCAAAGACAACTGTTATTTAGTAGAAGGTTATACCGATGTAATTCAAATGTATCAGGCGGGAATTAAAAACGTGGTGGCATCGTCTGGAACGGCTTTAACGCCCGATCAAATCCGCTTGATTAACCGATTAACCAAAAATATCACGGTTTTGTTTGATGGCGATGCTGCCGGAATGCGCGCATCGTTACGAGGTATCGATCTTATTTTGGAAGCCGGAATGAATGTTCGTGTTTGTACGTTTCCCGATGGCGATGATCCCGATAGTTTTGCCCGAAAAACGCCGATTGATGAATTGCAGAACTATTTAAAAGAAAACGCTACCGATTTTATTCGATTTAAAGCGAATCTTTTAATGAAAGATGCCGGAAACGATCCTATTAAAAAAGCCGATGTAATTCGTGATATCGTGGTTTCTATTTCTAAAGTACCCGATTACATTCAGCGTGAAGTTTATGTACAGGAATGCGCGTCGATCATGGATATTTCAGAAGATGTTTTGTTCAGTACCTTGGCACAGATCGGTAAAAAAGAACTGCAGGAAGCCAACAAAAAGTTTGTTCAGGATAAAAAAATGGAAGTTGTAAAATCAACTCCCGAAGAAACAAAAGAGAAAGTCGACATTATTTATCTTTTAGAACGAAAAATCATTGAAATTCTATTGATTTACGGGAATTACGAAGAACTTTTTGACGAGTATGAACTTACGGTTGAAGATGACAAGGTAATTACACAAGAAAAAAAGGTAAAGCGCAAAGTGTTCGATAAGGTATTTTTAAGCCTGCAAGAAGATGAAATTGAAATGAGCAACGCTAATTTCCAAACCATTTTAAAGGATATTCTTGTATTCTATCACACCAATGAAATCTGGAATTTAGAGAATTATTTGCAGCAGGTTAAACCCGAATTGACCGATGAAATTACATCGATCATTATGGATGATGAACGTTACAATCTGCATAATTGGGAAAAACAGAACATTTTTGTTAAAGGCAAAGATTTAGGCGTGCAGCAATATGTAAACGAAACTATTTTAACGCTTCGATCGTATTTGATTTTTGAAATCATTGAAGGTTTAAAGAAACAAATACAGGAAAATCCTGAAAAAGCTCGAGATTTATTGACCGATGTTGTTGATTACAACAATTTAAAACATACTTTTTCTAGTGAATTGGGAAGAGTTATGTCGCGGTTTAGTTAGTTTTAACCTCCAATGTCACTCTGAACTTGTTTCAGTCGCATCAAATAGTTTACTAAAATCAACTCTGCCAAAGTTTGGAACTTTGGCAGAGTTTGAAAATAAATTCTTGGTAAATTTAATTAGTAAACAATTACAATAATCCGACAGGAAATGACATTCAACCAATTAAAGATTATGCGGTTTAAGTTTTTTACGATTTTAAGCTTATTGTTTTTTTTATCTTCATGTGATCCTGATGACAGAATGAATACGAAACAATATATTTATAACGTTTCTTTAGAAAATACTTCTCAAGAATTTTTAACTATAATAGGTTACAAAACCAAAGATCATTTAGGAAATACACTAGCAAGTCCTGAATTGATAAACACAATAATAGTTCAAGCTAACTCAATAAGTAAAATAGAAACAATCAAAGTTCCAAAACCTTTAGGAGATCCAGCTTTTGGTTTCACTTATCCAAATTTTGTTAATATGGTTGATTCAATCACTCTCCAATTTGCAAATGGAACTGGTTATTATAGTACACTTGGAAACAATAATTTTTGGTTGGAAAACAAATCTGATCTTCTCAATATAAAAGAGAAAGATGTAATGCATAAAAATGGTGTGTTGATTTATACAATCACCCAAGAAAATTACGAAAACGCACATGTGTTACCTTAATAAAAAACCAGTACGCTATAAATTAAACAACTCTGTCAAAGTTTAAAACTTTGACAGAGTTAAAAAGCATCAACCTAAAACTTTACCTCATCAGTAATTTCACAAACCGGAATCGGGTTCATTTTATGTTGATTGATTGTATGTAAACGTTTGTAAATTTTAAAAACTTCTAATTCACGACCGTTAAAATCTGCTTCGGTTTTGCCAGCATCAAAAGCTTTCATAGCAAACTCTAACTCATCATAATTTGCTCCTAACTGGTCTTCGTCTGATCTGTCATCTCCAAACAAACCATCGGTAGGTTTTGCCTTGATAATATTTTGGGTAATTCCCAAATAAGCTGCCAACGTTCGCACTTCAGACTTCATTAAATCAGCAATCGGACTTAAATCAACACCGCCATCGCCGTATTTTGTAAAAAATCCAACTCCAAAATCTTCTACTTTATTTCCTGTTCCTGCTACCAAAAAACCGTTAATTCCTGCAAAATAATACAAAGTCGTCATTCGCAAACGGGCACGCGTATTTGCGAATGTTAAGTTTAAAACCGGCAAATTATCTGTTTTTGGCAACGTAGCACTCATTAAGTCAAACGTATCGGTTAAATCGGCAATGGTATTTGTTACGTTTTTATAGTTGTCTTTTAAAAACTGAATGTGTTCCTGACCGCGTGAAACCTGACTTGAAGCCTGATGTATCGGCATTTCGATACACAACGTAGGCAAACCGGTTTTGGCACATAAAGTAGAAACCAAAGCAGAGTCAATTCCGCCCGAAATTCCCACCACAAAACCTTTCACTTTAGCGTTTTCGGCATACGTTTTAAGCCAGCTAACAATGTGGTTTACTATTTTTTCAGAATTTATCTTTTTATCTTCCATTGCAAATTTTTGATTAACTATATTTGTGATTTAAAATTATAAAATCTATCGCTTTTTACGATGAAAAACACGTTTTATTTACTGCTTTGTTCGATATTTTTTGTAGCATGCCAAAAAGAAAATGCTGTAAACAAAGAGGTTTTAAACATTCCTGTTGAAGCAAAGATCGATCGTTTTGATCAGGAATTCATGCAAACAAGCCCGGAAAATTTCAATACTTTAAAACAAAAATATCCTTTGTTGTTAAGCGAAAATGTTCCCGATTCGGTTTGGTTCAACAAAAAAAACGACACTTTATTTAACGAATTGTACAGCGAAACGCAAAAGCAGTTCAAAGATATATCTGCCTTAAAAGAAGATCTAACATTACTTTTTAAACATATAAAACACTACTATCCTAACGAAAATCCGGGCAGGGTAATCACGGTTTTATCTGAAGTTGATATTACCAGTCGTGCCATTTACACTGATTCTGTTTCGATTATTTCGTTGGATACATATCTGGGCAAGAACCATAAATTTTATGTAGATTTTGATGCGTATACTTTAGGCGATTTTGAACCAAACAGAATTGTTGTGGATTTGGCAGAAAACTTTTCTATGCAGAAAGTTCCGCAACCGCAAGACAGACAGTTTTTAAGTCAGATGATTTATTGGGGAAAAATCATGTACATGAAAGAAATGCTGTTGCCGGAAGTTAGCGATGCATTAAAAATGAACTATACCGAAGACCAATTGAAATGGATTGAAGCCAATGAAACGCAAGTTTGGAAAAATTTTATTGAAAGTAAATATCTGTATGATAATGATCCTAAATTAGTTGCCCGTTTTATTCAGCGTGCACCGTTTTCTAAATTTTATTTGGAATTGGATCAGGAATCACCAGGAAGCGTTGGGGTTTATATTGGCTGGCAAATTGTGCGTTCGTACATGAAAAATAATAATGTAACTTTGCAGGAACTAACATTAAAAGATGCTAAAACTATTTTTGAGCAATCTAAATACAAACCTAAAAAGTAATGGCTAACAACAAATCTACAATTAAAATAAACGTATCGGTTGACGAAAATAAAGTTCCGGATGATATTAGATGGACAGCGAGCGATGGCGGTATAGAAAACGAACAAGCAAAGGCTATGTTGCTATCAATCTGGGACAGTAAAGTTCAGGAAACATTACGAATTGATTTATGGACGAAAGAAATGCCAGTTGATGAAATGAAGGTGTTTTTTCACCAGACTTTAGTGGCAATGGCTGATACTTTTGAACGTGCTACCGACGATAAAAAAATGAGCGATACCATGCGCGATTTCTGTGCTTATTTCGCAGAAAAATTAGAACTTCATAAAAAGTAAGATCCATAGAAGCAATTATGAAGAATCCGGCTTCAAAAATGAAACTTTCTCAGATTGTTTTCGTTACAAGCTTATTTACAACTATTTATTGGCTGGTTGCGTTTAACACAAACGTTTACCGTTATGCATTTACAGGAGCCATTTTTGATATGACTTCTTTTTTGCTTATGATTAGTTTATACACGCTGCCCGTTTTAATAATTGCACTGATTTTACGTTTAAAACAAAGAACTCCTAAATTACATTATGTTAGTTTAGGACTTCTTTTAGTTATGCTGATTTTAATATTTGGTGTTTATCAGTAAGTAGAATTTATCTTAAACTCTTTAATATTTTATTGAAGTTTTTAGATTTTTTAACCTTGCCTTTATCGGTTAAAATCAAACAAGCATAATCGCGATAATTCTTTAGTAACTCCAAGCCTTTTTCATGCCCAAGAACCATAATAGAAGTACTTAATCCATTCGCGGTTTCGGCATTTTCTCCAATTACAGTAACGCTTATTAAACCCGATGTAGGCATGCCCGTTTTTGGGTTGATAATATGCGAATAACGTTTACCATTAAACTCTACATACTTTTGATAATCGCCAGAAGTTGTAATTGCTGCGGTTTTAACTTCGATAATTTTTAGAGATTTTCTAGCATTCATTGGGTTTGTAATACCTATTCTCCAAAGCGATTTATCAGGCTGCTTTCCCCAAGTTGCCATATCACCCGATGCATTTACAATACCGGCTTTCACATTTAGTTGCTGCATCAACAATCTGCCTTGATCTGCGGCGTAGCCTTTACCTGTAGCGCCAAAACCAATTTTCATTCCGGGTAATTTTAAAAATATAGAACTCTCTTTTTCATTAAGTTCGATATTTTGATAACCGACTTTTTCAATCGCTTTTAAAAGTGTATTTTGTGAAGGAAGCTCTTCCATTGATCCATCGAATTTCCATACTTTATCCATTGCAGCAATACTTATATCAAAAGCTCCGTTGGTAATTTCAGAAAAAGACAAAGCTCGTTTGGTTAGATCGAAAAGTTCTTTGTCAACTTTCACAGGTTTTATTCCTGCATTTCTGTTGACTTCTGATACTTGTGACGACGGTTTCCATTCGGAAATCAAATTTTCAATCCTGATTATTTCATCAATTACCAGATAAATGTTCTTTTCGGCAGATGTAGAATCGTTTGTAACAATAGTAATATCAAACTTACTACCCATTAAAACGGTGTCTTGTTTTACAGCAATCTGCGCGTTTGCATTACAGAAAATCAATAGAATTAAAAAAGAGAGAAATTTCATTTTAATAACAGTCGGTTTTAATCTGATTGTTTTCTTTGTAGAAACTGAACGGCTTCTGGTTTCTCTCCAAACAAATTCTGTTCAAAACTTGCTCTACATCTTTCTGCATGCTTAACGAACCACACATCATGATTATTCCGTTGTTCTTTAAAGTTTCAGCAAATAATTCGGCATCTCGTTCAATACTGTTCATAACATATTCCGCCTGATTTTCGCGCGAAAAAGCAAAGTAAAAATCAGTAAGTTTTTTCTGCTTGATTTCTTCCGCCAAAAAAACTTTATAAGCGTTTGTAGTATTATTTTGATTTCTGAAACCTGCGTATAAATGTGTCGGGATTTTCGATTTATTTTCTTGAATCATTCCTAAAAACGGTGCAATCCCCGTTCCGTTGGTAATCATGATTATTTTTGATGCTTTCTTTGGAAAATGAAACGATTTATTGTTGATTACCGCTGCCTGGAATTTCTCATCTACTGATAAATTGTTCAGAAACTGTGAACCCAAACCGTTCTCGTGCGATTTAACAACTAAGTGAATGTTGTTCTTAATTTTTGCGATGGAATAAAAACGTTCGGTTTGATTTTTATCTGTATAAATTGCCAATAAATCGCCCGATTGAAAAGCAGTTCTGCTATTTGGTTTTAAAGTAATTTGAAAAGTTTGACTATCGTTTGAAACAGTTGTTTTTTCTAAAACTTTGAAGCTTTTAAGTTTTGGAGTTTTTTGCTGATACACTGCAGTAGTTACAGTCAAAGGGATTTCAGTGGCTTTTGACCAATCTTTTACCCACGAGACAAAATCATTCGCAGATTTATTGTTCACCGTATAAACATCGAACAACGGATTTGCCCAAGATTTATCAGCTAACAATTGATGAACTTTGTAAGCAAAAGCGCAAAAATCTTTATATTTTGTAGAACCAAAACCAACAACGGAAAAATGTACTTTATTGGTTTGTGGAAATTTTTCGAGCAACTTTTCAAACTGATTGGCATTTGCAGGTGCATCGCCAGAACCGTAAGTAGATGTAAATAAAATAAGCTGTTTAGCACGTTCAAAAACGTTATAATCATTCAAATTTGCCAGATATGCGGTTTTACCGTTTGCAATAAGTTGCTTTAATATTTTATCGGCAAAATGCAAGGTGCTCCCTTTTTCAGATCCTACCAAAATGATATATTCAGCTTCGTTTGGTTTGAATTTATTCAATATTTTAACTGCTTTACGTTTAAACGTAATCACAAAACCCGAATAAATAAAAAACAGAATATTTAACGATGCGATCGCCAATAAAATTGCCCAAATACTGTTAGTTCTGCCGGTATGTAGATCTAAACTTAAGGTTTCTAAAACAGTTGTTACAGGATATTTTGTTTCACTTACAATTTGCCCCGTTATTTGGTTTACAAGAAGTTCTTTGTCTTTCAGCTTTATTTTAAAGAATTCTTCGGGATCATCAGCAAATGGAAATTCGATCTTTGTAACATCTTTCAGGTAGATTTCTTTAAAAACTTGAAAGTCTTTCAGGGGAATTTCTTTGGCTTCTTTATTTTGAATTTCAGTTGGAATAAATTCTTCTTTCGGAATCATATCAAATCGAACCAAAAACAGAAAAGTCCCTGTTATAGAAATAATTAAAATGGGTAACAATAACAATCTGCCCGCTGCAATATGAAAATACTGCGCAAAAAACTCGCGATTGATTTTAGTAAAAAACTTTTTAAAACCTTGTTGCTGTTTAACAACCAATGCGATTCCCGAAACGGCGATCAGCATCAATAAAAAAGAAACTACACCGACAATAAACCGACCGGTTTCGTGCAGAAAAAGCGATCTGTGTAAAGAAGTTATCCATTGAATAAATTCACTTTTTACAATTGGATCTGCCTTTCTTTTACCCGAAACCGGATCGGCAATAAATTTAAAATCGTTTCCTTCGTCATCAAAACCTTCAATAATTACAAACTGGTTGTTATCAATGCTTAATTCAATAATTTCCGGATAAATTTCACGTAATTTTGGTAAGGTTTGGGCTAATGTCAGTTCTTCAAAATCGGCATTTTTATATGTAGGAATTTTCTCGTTAACGGCATCAACCGCCAAAATAACTCCGGTTACCGAAGCTACTATCAGGAACGAAAACGAAAGAACTGCCAATGCCAGATGCGCGAACCGCCAAACCGAAGAAACCATTATCTGCTATTGAACTTTGTTTAATTTTACGTAACGAATGTATCCTTTGCCATCGGTTTTTTGCGTAATCGCCTCGGTAGTCAACGGAATTTCAACATCGGCAGCAAAATATTTCTGATCTTCCACAGCGGTTTCAAAACGCAATTTGTAGCCTTTATTCATTTTAGATTCATCAATAGTAAATGTTGTAATGCTGCGATCGCCCGCTGCAACAGATGCTCCGGTAACTGCACTTAATTTTTCGTTCTTTTTTGACTGGTTTTTGTACCAATCTTTAAAACCGTTATACCACTGTTTGTCGGTTCCCATTACGTAAAGCGTTTTCTCGTATTTCCCTTTTGCATCAATCAACGACACAACTACATAAGCTTCCAACCCTTTGTAATTGGTCATTTGCAACATGCATTTGTATTTTGAATTTTGTGCAACTGCCGAAAAAGAGAACAGAAGTATAAAAACGGCTAATGCCTGTATTTTAGTCAGTATTTTCATTTTAACTATGGTTTAATCTATTACTTTAAAAAATCTAACGATACTTTATTTTCTAAAAGTGTTTCGTTTTCTTTTGCCAAATCGTAAGCACTTTCATCAAATTCCGTTAAAGTATCTTTCTTCGCGCCTTTAGCAATAAGGTATTTTAAAACCGTATCATCTTTCGCAACCAAGGCAGCTTTGTGAAGTGCGGTCATTCCTTCCTTATTTTCGACATTTAGATTGATGTTCAAACTTTCTAACTGCTTCAACAAGTTAACATCGTTTTTTACTACGGCTAAATGATACAATGAATTGCCTTCGTTTTGCGATGCATCAAAATTAACACCTGCATTTTTAATAATGGTTAATTTTTCGGAAAAATCATTCTTCTGACCTTCTCTCAACGGTTGATACGACTGAATTAAATAAGCCGCCAAATTGTTTCCGTCTTTATCGACCACCTGAACATTTGCCTTATTATTGATTAAAAGCGAAACCGTCTCCGGCGAACCGTAAGCAACTGCCTGTGCCAATGGCGATGTTCCTTTAGCATTTACATGATCGATGTTTTTTGTGTTTTTAAGGATCAATTTCACAACACTTTGATCGTTGTTACGAACAGCTTCCATTAAAACGATGTTACCGTCTTTATCTGCCTGATTTACGTTTGTACCTTTATCTATAAAATAAGTGATGATTTCATTTTGATCTTTTTTACGAACCAGATTATGAAGCACGTTCTCATCTTTATCTCCGGTAGCATTTGGTTTGATTTTTAGTTCTTCGACCAAATATTTGTAGGTTTCCAAGGTATTTGAAGCCGAACGAGTTCCCTGTGATGCAAAGATTAACGCTTTATCGGTTGGTTTTATACCTTTTTGAGCAAGTGTTTTTAATAACGAAACATCGCCGGTTTTAGCAGCATAATCAAAAGCAGTATTACCAAAATCATCGGTATCTTTAATTGACAATCCTTTTGTTGAAAGGTAATCTGCCAGTTTTAAATCTTTATCGTATGCAATAGAAAGTAACAGTAAATTTGCTCCGTTCTGAAATTTTTGTTTAGGATTATTTCCAGCCTTAAACAACAAATCATAAATTTCTGTATTGGTTTGTCCGTTACCTGCAGCAAAAGAAATCGGAGTTGCGCCTTTATCGTCGGTTCTGTTAGTGTCTGATCCTTTTTCTAAAAGATATTTCACCAATTCAACATTTCCTTTGCTTGCCGCCCAATGCAGGTAAATTCTGCCATCGTGAGTAATTTTGCTGATGCTGTTTCCTGGTTGTTCAATTAAATGGATAATTGTTTCCAAAGGTGCATTGTTGTTGATGGCAATACTTGCAACGTCGTGATTTCCGCGATTTGCATCCGCCGGATTGTTTCCTTTTGCTATTTCTGTCTTTACCGATGCCAAATCAGGCGTACTTTTCCAAAAATCTGAATTTAATAAGGAATTCTGTGCGCTTGCAAAAAATCCTGAAAGCAATAAAGCTGCTATTACTATTATATATTTTTTCATTACAAAAATTAATGGTTAGTAAAATAAATACGTTGTGCATTTTGAAGAATCAAAATGCACAATGGCAAAAATAACAATATTAATAAACACCTATGTAGTGATTTCCCGGTTTGTTTATTAGTTTGGCACCTTTAGTTACTGTTCCAGTTTTACTATTTAAAATATAAATATTACCGTCTTTACCAACTGGTGTTACTGCAATGAAAATCTCATCGCCATGAACTACAAAGCCTTGGTATTGGTTGAATTTCAAATCTGCTTCGTACGGTAATTCTACTTTTGTAGCAGTTTTAGCATTTAAGTCTACTCGTGCAACGTATCCTTGAGCACCTGTAGAAGTTTGTCTGTACATTACATAACCTATACCGTTACCTGCATATCGCCAAGCATCTACATAAGTTCCTTGAACGCCTAAAGCATTATCTAAACTAAAGACATAAGAATTATCGTACTCATTCTGTGGTGTAATTCTTAAAATATAAGAGCCTTTTGAACCACGTTGTGTAGCCTGATAAATATATCCGTCATTCCCTACAAAAGAATTAAAGCTACGGTAACCGCTGGTGTCACCATCATCAACTGTTGAAGTAATAATTTTTGGATTGTCTAAAGAAGGATAATCTACTACGATAGATTTGGTTCCTAAACGTACAAAGTTTGATTCATTTTTACCATCGATTGGATTTGTTTTACGCATCCATGTTCCAATAATCAATTTGTTTCCTGATTTATTTAAAACGGGAGCATCTAAACGAAAAATATGATGTCCTTGTAATTCTTCCGCAGCAGATAAAGGTAATTCGTAATGCTTATAATCAGAAACAGAGCCTTTTTGTAAGTCTAATGACAATACGGTTGCTTCACCACGATAATATTTAAAATCCTCTTCTTTTTCTTTCCCTGTATTATTAGCAGTTGGTGTTTTTACATTAACCGCAATTCCTGTTTTCTCACCGTCAAACAATTTTACCCAACGTGGACTTGTACCAACATGTAATGAAGTATTAGCTCCTGCTAAATGTCCATAAGCATTTCCTCCTTTAACCTCATATTTGTCAAACTGACCACCGTCTGCACCGTTATATTGAACATTAAATAAAGTTTTACCATCTTCTGATGATTGTAAACGAGCTGTTCTTACAGATTTTACTCCGAAACCATTATCGTAGGCAGTAATTAATGTTTCAGGGTTTTTTGCATCTGACAGCGAAACCGAGTAAACTACTGTACCACCATTACCATCTCCTGGTTGTCCATCTGGTGCAGCACCCATCATAGCACCTGCAACTGTTATCCAACGTTCTGCTGTGGGTGTAGGTTCTTTTACTTCTTCTACAACCGCATCGTCAGATTTACAACTTGTAAAAAATATGGCTGAGCCAATTACGCTTAATGATACTAATTTAAGAAATCGATTTTTCATAATGTTTGTAATTTATATTGAGTTTATAATTTGTTAAATGAATAATTAAGTTTTAGATAGAAGGCTCGTCCCGGTTTTTGGACGGCAAAATTATCGAAGGCTTGTTTGTTAAAAACATTCTTTACATCGAAACTAACTACAAATTGTTTGTTTGGAAAAACATAACTTAAGCCTATATCTTGTATAAATTGGCGTGGTGTTTCAGAATCTTTTAAAAGCTGATTGCGATTTATAATTCCTTTACTAGGTGGTTGTATGGTATAAAACGATTCTACAAAGCCAAAATTATAATTTGTAAATAATTGGCTTTTTTTAGCAAATACGTTTTCAATAAGATAGTGAACCGATCCGTTTGCTGTAAAAAAAGGTTCGTTTGGTAATTGTTCTTTATATTGATATGGTACTTTGCCACTGCCGTCGTCTTTTAAATTATACAATGATTTAAAACGCGAAAGACTTAACATGATATTTAATTTTTCTTGAAAGTTATACGTTGCTTCGGCTTCAAAACCAATAGCTTTGGTTTTTCCATAATTTACAAAAGGTTCTGCTTGGGTAGCTTCGTTCAGGGTAGATGTTGTTCTTCGCATAACTTTATCGCGTGTGTCGCGTATAAAACCTGTTCCTGATACAGAGAATTTATGTTGGTTTATTTTATACATTCCTAATTTTACCCCTATATTTAAGTTGTTACTTACTTCGGGTTTAAGGGTAATGTTTGATATTACATTTTCGGCAGGATCACCAAAAAGTTCTGTTTCATTTGGTAGGCGTATTGCTTTTTCCGCAGATACCAAACCAATTATTGAAGAGGTAAATAAATACGATGCCGCAATACCATATCCTAAATGTTTTGTTTTGTTGTCTTTAACATCGTCTATTTTAACAGGTAATCCATCTATAAGTACACTTCTAGGGTTAACTTGTTTTGTTTTTTGGTTGTATAATTTTGCAAATGCGTTGGTTTTTAATTTTGTTTCAAATGCTTTCATCTCGTAAGCAAACGATGTAATGTTTTTTTCTAAATGTCCTGTTGCATCATATATACTTTGGGCAATTGGCTTTAATTCGTCTGCATTATGACGTTCTATTTTATTAATTACATGGTTTATAACTATTTTTTGGTTTTCTAAAAACTCGTAACTTAAACCTGTTCTAAAAGTGGCTATTTTATAACTTATATTATCCAAGGTTGGGGCACCTTGTTGGGCACCTTTGTCGGTTTTTATTTTTTCTCCATGTTTGCCTCTTATAATTTCGCCATCCCAATTATAGCGCCACTTTACAGTATCGTTTAAAATTTGTTTTCTTTGGCTAATCATTCCGTTAAAATCAAAGTTCAACCCTTTTGTAAGAATGTTTTTCTTAATATAATTTAGGCTTACTACTTGCGCATCGCTATTAGCTATTCTACCTTTATAAGGTTGTTCCATTAACAAACCGTGTTGAATTTCTTTATAAGATTCGGATCCGTTAAAACCTAACAAAAAAGTATCTGCCCATTTTACATCTGTAAAACCTGCTTCTATTCTTCCGCCTACCGATCTAAAAGCATCATTAAAACGCTTTGCTCTTGTTTCTTGGTAATAACCTTGCCAAGTTTTGTTTCTGGCGAATTTTCCCCAAATTTCATAATTGTTGTCAGAAAAATTATAAAAGCTTGATGCCTTTAAGGTAAAACCATTATCGTGACGGAACATTCCGTTAAAATTGCCCTGCCAGGTATTAAAGGATCCGTATGATAATGATGCGTTAAAATTGTTACGCACACCTTTTTTAAGTACCACATTAATTGCTCCGCCCAATGCATCGTCAGCCAAATGGATAGGTATAACACCTTTATAAACTTCGATACGCTCAATTAATGCAGGCGGAATACTATTTAAACTAAATGAAGATCCGTAAGTTGAAATAGGTATCCCATCTACAAAAATACGAACTGAATTACCAGTCATTCCATTTAAATTATATTCAACTGAAGATCCCAAACCTCCATTTTGGCGCACACGCACACCTGCGGTTCGGTCTAAAAGTTCATTGGTTTGAATATTTCTGAGTGCAGCATCTTTTGTTTCAATCACATTCATGGCAAAACCTTCTTTTTCTAATTTTGATTTTACCGATTCTATGTTTAGAACCAAATCATTTAAAACAGATTCGTTTTCCGTATATGAACCAAATCCGATATCAATTTCCTGATCTTGATCTTCAACCGCAACATTAAAGACTTCTTTGCGAAAATCTTTCTTTAATATTAACTGATATTCACCGTTCGATAAATTAGTAAACTGATATTTTCCTGTTTGATCTGACTTAACAGATTTGGTTGTTTGATCTTTAATCAATAAAACTTCAGCGCTTCTAAGAAGTGAGTTGTTTTCGTCATAAATAAATCCCGAAATCTTATATTGGGCATTTACAAACTGATATAAAAAAAAAAAACTAAGCAATAAATAAGGGCGCATAAGTGCATTTTTGCGATTTCTGTTTGCAAAGTTATTTTTATTTAGACAAAGTCCAAATAAAAATAAGATATTTTTTTATGATTATTTTAACCCACTATTTCTAATCTAAAAAATGCTTTTTAGTTTGTATCTTTGCACAAACAACACACAACAATGAAAAATACATTAATTGCCCCATCGGTTTTAGCTGCCGATTTTGCAAACTTACAACGCGATGTAGAAATGATTAACAACAGTGCTGCCGATTGGTTTCATATTGATATCATGGACGGCGTTTTTGTACCAAACATTTCTTTTGGAATGCCGGTTTTGGCTGCCATTAACAAACACGCAAAAAAAACAATCGATGTACATTTAATGATTGTTGATCCAGACCGATACATCGAAACGTTTAAGAATTTGGGTGCCGATATTTTAACCGTTCATTACGAAGCTTGTACGCATTTACACAGATCTTTACAAGCTATTAAAGCTGCGGGAATGAAAGCAGGTGTTGCCATTAATCCGCACACAAATGTTGCTTTGTTAGAGGATGTAATCAACGATATTGATTTGGTTTGTATTATGAGCGTAAATCCTGGTTTTGGCGGACAATCATTCATTGAAAAAACTTATAAGAAAGTTCAGCAGCTTAAAGAAATTATTGTTAGAAACAATGCCACAACTTTAATTGAAATTGATGGTGGTGTTACCGATAAAAACGCTGCAGATTTAGTAAAAGCAGGTGCAGATGTTTTAGTTGCCGGTAGTTTTGTTTTCACTGCAGAAGATCCGATTGCAACGATAGAAAATTTAAAGAAAATTACTTCTATATAACAAAAAAGACTTCCTATTCGGAAGTCTTTTTTAAATTTAAACGGTAGTTTACACCCAATTGTATCCAGCGACTTGGCATAGGCACAGCGGCAACTTCCTTATACGTACTGTTAAATATATTGGTTGCCTGCGTATAAATTTGAAATGAAGGAAACTGATACATCAATCGTAAATCTGATACAAAATAACCATCGTTCAATTCACGTTTTAAATATCGGTTTTGAAACTGAATTCCAAAATCATTTATGGTATAGTTAATTCCTGCAATTGCCTGATGCTTTAAACTTTCAATGGTGTATTTTGAAATGATTTCGCTTGCAGAATCTTGTTTTTTCGGACTTAAATATTGATAACTGAATGAATATCCTAATTTTTGATTCATAGCGATCTGAATATCCTGATTGTATCGAACATTTAACCCGCGCATTACCTGATCTCCTAAATTCTGTGGTTGGTAAGGAACATCGGTAGAAATTCTTGTCCAATCAATAAAATCAGAAATATTTCGTTCAAAAACACTCGCAGCAAATCGTTTGTTTTGTTTGGTATAATTCACACCAACTTCGTACTGCCAAGCTGCTTCGGGTTTTAAATCGGGATTTCCAATGTTACCTGGTCTTTGATTCACATACAAATCTGTAAACGACGGAATACGCTGACTACTGCCAATACTCGCCTGAACTTTCCAATCATTATTCAGCAGATAAGCCACATCGGCACCCGGATACCACTGAAAACCGTAATCGGTATTATAATTCCAATAAGCACCAACGTTCACAAGCAATTTTTCAAAAAATGTATTTTTATATTCTGCAAACCACCCATGATTTTTACGATCGTGCTCACCAAGATTAGAACTGTTAATATCTTCCAGACGCATTTCGTATCCCACACCAAAATCTCCGACAGTTGATGTATAAACTCCGTTTAATTCAAACATAAACGCATTAGAATAGTGTAACGAACGAGCTCTGCTTAAATCGTTGCGATAGAAACGGTAATCGTCTTCGTTGTAACGGTTGCTAATGCGAGGTTTAATGGTTAAGTTATCGGTAATTCGGTGGTTACTGCCAACGCTTAACATTAAAGTCTGCACAATTTCGTACGATTCTTTATCATGCGGTGCCGCGTAATAACCGTTTGCGCCAAATTCGTTATCTAAATAACCACCCATCCAGTTTACTGAATTATTATCGTTCAAGGCAACATTTCCCTGGTACATGGTTTTTAGATTTTTTGCCGCCGTATTGTAGCGCTGTCCGTTGGTTTCTTCTTTGCCAATACTTACCAAATGATTTACTTTTCCGGTGTTGATACCAGCCGTTGCCTGCAAACCTCCGCCTGCATACATTCCACTGCCATCGCCAGCATCTTTATCTTTAAACGAACTTCCGCCATAAGCATGCAGTTGCAAAAAGTCGTTAGTCTGCGTTTTTGTAACGATATTTATAGCACCGGTTAAGGCATTGATTCCGTAAATACGTGCAGCCGGACCTTTTAAAACTTCGATACGTTCAATAGCTTCCAAAGGAATTGGCAGGTTCATAGAGTGATGTGCCGTTTGTGCATCGCCCATTTTTACACCGTTCCACAATACCATTGTTTGTTCGAACGATCCACCGTCGATACTGATATCTGCCTGTGAACCAAACGGACCTCGCTGACGAATATCAACTCCGCTTACATAAGTCAGCACTTCGTTTATCGATGAAACCGGCAGTTTTTTTATGTCTTCTTTTGTTATAACCTGAATATTTCGTGTTGATTGCTGAAAAGGTATCTGCATACGGTTTTCATGAATGATCAGTTCATCCAGTTCGGCTATTGAATCATTTGCAACCTGCGCTTTTCCAACAAAAGGAACAACAAGCAAAGCCAACAAAACGTATTTGTTTTTCATTTTAAAATTGATTTTTTAATAAAACAGTGCAAAAGTCGTAACTTACCGGACGATTTAAATAGTCCGCTTTTAAAACAATGAATAGTCCGGCTGAAGATATCTTGCAAAACATTATCACGATTGATAAAAACAACACCACCGCAGTTTATGTACAAATTGCGCAACACATTATTAATGCGGTTCAGCGCGGCTATTTTTCGGCAGGAACCTTATTACCCGGAACTCGCAGTTTAAGCAGTTTACTTAAGATCCATAGAAATACGGCGGTAGCTGTTTACGATGAATTAGCATCGCAAGGTTGGGTTGAAATTGTCCCGAATAAAGGCACATTTGTTTTGAATCCGATCAGACAAAAACCGATTGTTGGGAATTTTAATGAACTGAAAAATGAGGAATATCCCACCAAAACCGGTTTTAATTTTTACGAAAGTGCGCATTTGGCATCGCCTTATGAAAAAGTTGAAACTGTTTATACCTTTAACGACGGACAAACCGATATTCGCCTACATACCGACAAGCTGTATAATCGTTGGTATAATGCGGCTTTAAAACGTACATCGGTCATAAAAAAATGGAACACTTTTTTGTTTGATCAATCATCATTTTTAAACACGCAATTGTGCAATTATTTAAACGCAACACGCAACTTACACATTGCTCCGAAAAACCTGCTAACCACCCGCAGTACCGAAATGAATCTGTATTTGGTAGCGCAACTTTTGTTAAAACCAAACGATGTTGTTTTGGTTGGAAATATTAGCAATTTTGCAGCCAACATGATTTTTCATCAGGCAAAAGCAAACATAAAAACAATCCCTGTTGATGAAAACGGACTGGATGTTTCGTTCATTAAAAAGAACTTCACAAAAAAAAGTATTCGCTGTGTTTATTGCACGCCACAACGTCACTACCCTACCACAAACAGTTTAAGTGCGCAACGCAGATTACAGTTGGTGCAGTTGGCTAAAGAATATGGTTTTGCCATTATTGAAGACGATTTTGATTTCGATTTTCAGTTTGATGCAACGCCAATGCCCCCAATGGCAAGCGCCGATACCAACGGACTGATTATTTATCTGGGAAAAGTTGGTCAGGCATTGTTTCCAGCTTTTGAAACTGGTTTTATCGTGGCACCCGAAAATTTAATTACCGAGGTTAGAAATTATTACCGAATGATTGATCCACAGGGCGATTTAATCAAAGAACAGATTTTGGCAGAAGTAATTCACGAAGGCGAAATGCATCGGCAGGTTAAAAAGAAAATCTTGTTGTACAAAGCTCGACGCGATGCTATGTGCGAAGCTTTAAAAAACACTTTCGGCGATTTAATTACTTTTAACAAACCTAACGGTGGTCTGGCTTTGTTTATTAAATTCAACACGCCTATTTCGCTGGCAAAACTGTCAGATCAAATTTCAAAATACAATATTACGTTACCAAAATACCTGTTGTATCAAACCAAAAATATGTGCGGAATTCGGTTGGGATTTGGTCATTTGAATCTGGAAGAAATCAATCATACCATTGAAATGCTTAAAAAAGCTTATGATGATTTAACTGTAAAATAACTGAAGATTTATTATATTTATAAGTCAATCGAAAATATAAAAACACTCATGAAACGTATTCTAATACTGTTTTTTATCCTAATAAATTTAAAAGCCGTTGCGCAGGATATCGCTATTTATGATCCTTCAAAAGATACCGTTCGTATTTTTACGGAAATTGCAATGGAGGTTTTTAAAACCAATAAATATCTTGATTTTAAAGGATATGATTCGCTGAAACTTTATAAAGACGACATTCTTTTTAAAACTATCAATTTGAACACATATTTTGATCGACCGAAAAATTGGTCAAGGATAGAAAGTGAGTCCATTAAAGATTATTATAGGAAGAAAGACGGGTTTTACGAAAGAAATTATAGCTACACAGAAACAGACAGTACACTTACCGAAACCTATGATTATTACGGCGTAATGGAACATTTAATAAAAAAGAAAACGGTTTACAACAAAGCTCTTTTTGTAATTTATGAAGAAAGTCAGTGGTTTGATAAAAATTTAAATCTGATTAAAACCGACAAAACATACAACTACTTTTTAAGTAACAATCAATTATACAAAATTGCCAAATACAATGAATTACCTGTAGAAGAAGAAGGTAAATTTCCTCCCCAAGATAATGATCTCTATCTAATGCACAACAAAAACGTAGTTCATATTCAAGGGAATTTTGGCAGAATTCGAGCCGAATTTCTTCCCTCAAAAAAATCCGTCAAATAAAAAATCAAGATAAAATACATCGATAAAAAATTAGTATCTTTAAAATAACTAATTAAAATTGATATGGGTTTATATGAACAAATTGCAGAAGAAGGACTGCGTTTAGCGTCAGAAATGGGCATTTTCGGGCGAAACAATTCAACAAATTTTACCTTCGATCATTTTCAGAACCAGCTAAAACAAGTGAAAGACTTTGAAGTGGTAAGTTTTGAAGAAGTTAGTGTCGATACGGAAAATCCTTCCTTAAAAAAACAATTCCTTTTAAACATTATCTACAAACAGCTGCCGTACGACATTAATTTGTTTGTGGTTGAAAGCAATGTTTTAGATTTGGATAATTACGCCCGCATAAACTATATCGATGAAAACGACTTACAGCTGGCAAAATCCGAATCGTTTTATTTGGAATCTTCTATGTATTTTTCCACAAATATTTTAGAAAGTTTTCATTTACAGCTAAAAGTGCTAACCGCGTTAATTCCTAACCCAACCGTTTTGGTCGATTTTATGCCGGCGCGTTTACTTTCGGGTCAGTGGGCTGTGTTTTCGTCAAAATTGATCACACCGCCATCGCCACATTACATTTACACCATTCACGGTGTTTTCGATGAAGTTGATGGCGAAAAAGTGTACTGGTTGCACACACATGGATTGCATCGTTGCGGGTCGGTTGAATTGGAAATGATCGATATTAAAAACGGCGTGAACGAACTAAACGGACTGTTAGATGCCATGGTTTCTAAATTTATCTACGAACCGGCTAACGAAAACGAACCTTTTAACATTGGATATATTGGTTACGATTTAAATTTCTCTTGGGTTCGCTGGGAAGAAATGGTTGGGCAATATCCTGCCGAAATCCCAGGTGGTTTACAGGAACGATCTCCGGAAGAAGAAAATTATGGTCCGTCGGGAATCGTGTTTTTAATGGAAAATGACGAACTTTACCCACCCGATGTGTTGGCAGAAGATTTAAAGGAAAATCCGGTATATTTTATTAAGAACGAAGAAACCGAACGTATGTCTGCATTGGCTTATGAACAATATCATTATTACAAAAAAGTTTTTAAGCAATACAACGGCGAGGAAAACTGGCGTTTTCTTGTAAAATTGGGATTACCAATTGATGAAGGCGAAGGAAATGAACATTTATGGTTTGATGTGACCGATATTAATGACGATGATACAATGAATGTAATTTTACTGAATCAGCCGTATCAGATTGAAAAATACAACCAGAACGATGCACTGATTTTACCAATTGAACATCTTACAGACTGGCTGATTTACGGACCTGAAAAGAATTATACACCCGACAGTATTTACGAATTATTCACCTAATACTTTCAAAACAATAAAATAAATGGAACTTACAGTAATTAAACAAGGCGACTTTAAAGTAGATAAACGTAAAAATTTTGAATATTTAAAGCCGAATGACGAAAGCACAAACATTAAACTTGCCATTCAGCCTTTTTTAATTACTCTTGGTTCCGACACCATTCTGCTTGATCTTGGTTTGGGATTTTTAGAAGATAACGAACCTGTTATTTTAAAACGATTGAAAGATCAAAATATAAATCCGAAAAACATTACTAAAATTCTGCTTTCACATTTGCATAAAGACCATGCCGATGGTTTGGGATATTTTAAAGAAAACGAATTTGTTCAGAATTTTCCCGATGCAGCAATTTACATTCAAAAACGCGAATATGATTTTGCCTTGCAACAAACCGAAAATCCTTCTTACAACATTCCGTTGTTAAATGAATTACAAAAACTAAACAACATTATTTGGTTACATGATGATGAAGGAGAAATAACTCCCGAAATTACTTTTAAGGTAACGGCTGGGCATTCTAAATTTCATCAGGTTTTTTGGATAAAAGAAAATGATTCCACGATTTTTTACGGAGCAGATGATTTGCCTACAACCGGTTATTTAAAACGATCTATTGCCTACAAAACAGATTACGACGGGCACAAAGCCATGGAATTTCGCAAAATTTGGAAAGAACAGGCCGAAGCAGAAAATTGGCAGATTTTATTTTATCACGATTTAAAAAATCCGGTTGTGCAGTTTTAAATTACAGATTCAATCGCTAATTGAAAACATTAGTTATCTTCAACTTCCGCCAGTTCGAGTGTTCTTTGTGTAATGAAATGAAACAAAAAATGTATCGAGAACTTTTTTATTTTACTTCTCGATACAATTTTCCTTCGCTTCTCTACGGAAAATCACTCGAAGTGACGACGATGTTACATAAATAAATCCTAATTACTTTAATTCGCAAGCACTTTTTGCGCCTGAACAACGTGTCTTTTGTTGTGATAAATTATAAACCGAAACGTATCGCCCAACTTCAATTTTATAAGTGTAGTTATGCTGATGCTTGTTTTAACTTTACTCAAATTCACGTTTCTACTTGCGTTTAACAAATCTAACAACTGTTTTTGCTGATCTATAAAAACCATAACGGTATTTTTAGATAAACTGCTGTGAATGGGATTCATAGATTTAAACGCCTTCATTTTATTCAGATTTTCTTTTGGTAGCATACTTTGGGCAAAATAATTCCCCAGCCAACCACTTTTAAATTCTGTCGTAGCTTTGGTAGTTGATGTTTCAATTCGATTTTTAATTTCGGGCAGATAAAAATTTCCGTACAAATTCAAATGTTCCAAACATTCGAAGTGACGACGATGTTACATAAATAAATCCTAATTACTTTAATTCGCAAGCACTTTTTGCGCCTGAACAACGTGTCTTTTGTTGTGATAAATTATAAACCGAAACGTATCGCCCAACTTCAATTTTATAAGTGTAGTTATGCTGATGCTTGTTTTAACTTTACTCAAATTCACGTTTCTACTTGCGTTTAACAAATCTAACAACTGTTTTTGCTGATCTATAAAAACCATAACGGTATTTTTAGATAAACTGCTGTGAATGGGATTCATAGATTTAAACGCCTTCATTTTATTCAGATTTTCTTTTGGTAGCATACTTTGGGCAAAATAATTCCCCAGCCAACCACTTTTAAATTCTGTCGTAGCTTTGGTAGTTGATGTTTCAATTCGATTTTTAATTTCGGGCAGATAAAAATTTCCGTACAAATTCAAATGTTCCAAACATTCTAAAACGCTCCAGCTTTCATTGGTCAGCCTTTTGTTTAATTCAACATCGGTTTTTAAAAGCAAACCTTCAGCAAATGTTAAATGTTCGTGCGTAAGTTCAATTAATTCATTTAGTAGGTTTTCGGTAGAAATTGTCATTGTTCAAATTTTAAGCAAATATCCAACTTTGTATATCATTAAAAATTGATCGAAATCAAGATTTTTTCAAACGCGACAATGTTTCGGGTTTCATTCGTAAATAATTCGCAATATGTTTGTTGGGAATTTCCTGAAAAAGTTGCGGACTTCTTTTTAAAACGCGTTCGTATCGTTCTTTTGGTGATGTGATCAACAAATCTTTTTCGCGTTCCATCTGCTGTAAAACCATGTCTTCCAAAATAGCAATCCACAACTTTAAATAACCGGGATCTGAATTTAAAAATGTTATAAAATCTGCTTTAGAAATCACTTTCACCGTCGCTTTTTTAATTGCCTGAATATAGAAATCCGAAGGTTTTCCTGACAAAAATGAATCTAACGAAGCAATGATGTTGTTCTGGTATCCAAACCGTATAATCTGTTCTTCAACATCGTTAACGACATAAATTTTCAGGCTTCCTTCCTTAATAAAATAAATATCGGTATCAATTGCTCCACTCGTCGATAAATATTCGTTTCGATCTAAATGCAGCTCTTTAGTAAACAAATTATTTTCTTCGAATAAACTATAAAGGTCGATAACTTTCATGCGTTAATTTTGAGAATTAAAAATACTTAAAACCAATCGATTATAAAAATTTATTAAATTTATAGATACTTTTAAATGAATTGGCTATGGAAACGAACACATTTATTATTAACGAAGGAAATTTATCTGTTACAATAAACAGAACATTTAAGGCTCCGCTTGAAAAAGTTTGGGATGCTTTTACAAATCACGAAACTTTAGACAAATGGTGGGCGCCAAAGCCTTGGAAATGCAGAACCAAACATCAAAATTTTACCAATGATGGCGAATGGCTGTATGCAATGGTTGGTCCGGAAAACGAAGAACATTGGGCAATAACCACGTATAAAAACATTTCAGAGAACAATAGTTATGGACTTTCCGATGCTTTTTGTGATGAAAACGGAGTGATTAATTCTGATTTACCAACATCGGAATGGAAGCTGGATTTTACTGAATACGACAACTCAACCCAGCTTAAAATTGTAGTGAAGCAGATATCGTTAGAAGATTTACAAACATTGATTAAAATGGGCTTTCAAGAAGGTTTTGAAGCGACTTTGGAAAGTTTAAGAGAGTTGTTGGAAGAAAAATAAATCAGGAAATTATTCTGAAAAATTTCTCTTTTCCGCTATCGGTTAAATAAGGAAACCACATTTTTATAAACAAATCAGCATACAGGTCAACAATTGCTTTTTTTGTAAGATCTGTATGATAGATTTGTGATGAAACAATCCACGAATCGCTAAAAATCTTTATTTGATCGATAAAAAAATCGTATTCGTTCATATATAATTCATTGCGTAAATCTTTATTTTCTACAGCGCTTGTAATTACATTTTGATACATTTTTGCGCGAACTTTTTCCACCTGTAAAAATGCTGTTTTCAGTGTTTCATTTTCTTTTAAAATAAAATTTAGATCGATCATTAAAAAACGATAATCGTACAAAATTTCAAATCCTTGCTTGGTACTTTCAAACAAACCTTCAACAAAATTGGTATAAGTAACAACCTGTTTATTTAATTCAACTGCCTTTTCCAACAGCTCGTTATGTAAAGCAGTGGCAATATCGTTTTTTGTTTTGTAATGATAGATTAAATTACTGTGACTTATGTTTAATTCCGTAGCAATTAATCGGATAGATACATTAGCGAAACCTTTATCGTTAAAAAGTTCTAAAGCCTTTTGTAAAATTTTTTCTTTACTATTTTTATTTTTTAGCACAACTGGTCTAATTTTTTAGTACATTTGGTCTAAAGTTAAAAATTAATCCGTTTTAAAAAAAATAATCATGAAAAGAATACATCTTTTTGAGTTTGAAGATCAAACATGGTTTCCATCTTTTTTAAGAAATTACGTAACCGATTTTCTTCAGTTTTTATCGAACAAAGCCAAAGTATATGAGTCGGTTGTTCCGGAAATAAATCAGGCTTTAAAACAAACCAATTCTACAAAAATTATTGATTTAGGTTCTGGTAGCGGTGGTGGATTATTGTGGTTGGCAACCGAACTTAAAAAAGAAAACAGTGATTTACAAATAGTCTTAACCGATTTGTATCCTAACGAAACTGCTTTTAACAACGCAGCAAAATCGTTGCCTTATTTTTCGTATAACAACCAATCGGTAAATGCAACAAATGTTCCCGAAACATTAAAAGGTTTTAGAACCATGTTTTTATCATTCCACCATTTTAAGCCCGAACAAGGAGTAGAAATATTGCAAAATGCGGTAAACAGCAATCAGCCAATTGGTATTTTCGAAATTCAAGATCGATCTGTCCCAAGCATCATTGCCATGTTGCTATCGCCTATCAGTGTTTTGCTTACAACACCATTTATAAAACCGTTTAGTTTGCTTCGATTGCTTTTTACATACATGATTCCAATAATTCCAATCGTGGTTTTGTGGGACGGAGTTGTATCAAGCCTTCGAACTTATTCTGTTGATGAAATGCAACAACTTATAAAATCTGTTGAAAACAATGAGAATTTCCATTGGCAGATCGAAAAAAAGAAAGCTAAAATGGGATTTGTAATTTACACTATTGGTATCCCTAAAAAATAAAAAATATTACTTTAAAAAATCCTTGATAATTTCTATACCCTGCTCTGAATGTTCCGGTGGAATACCATGTCCACCTGAATAATAAAAAGTTTGAACGTTGATATTTTTATTTTTTAATTCGGTTTCGAATTTATTAGCTTGAGAAATAGGCACCAATTCATCGCCAGTTCCATGTAAAAGTAAATATTTAGTACTTGCAGGTTTCACAAAATTGAAGGGCGATGCGTTAAAATAATTTTCTGCTTTAGTATCAGGAGTTCCACCTAAAAAGGTTTCAAGCACTGTTTGCGCTTCATCATTCCCATCTGTGTAAAGTGATTTTAACTCGTAGGCGCCAGATATACCAATTGTACCAATCAACCTTGAGGATGGATTTTTGACCGTATATAATGCTGCCAAATGTGCTCCGGCACTTCCGCCTAAAATATAAGTAGTGTTTGCATTTACTTGATAGCTATTTGCACTACGAAAAATAAAATCCATTGCGCTTTTAATATCTTGTTCTGCAGCCGGATATTGGTTCGTGGTTGCAGTTGCTAAACGATAATTAAGTGTAAATACAGCAATATCTGGAAATTGCTTTTTTAATTCTTCTATATTATTTCGATCTAAAATTGCATCAAAATCACTTTTATCACCCCCAATCCATCCGCCACCATGTATCATTACTAAAATTTTTGTTTTTGATGTGTTTCGATCTGCAGGTAGAAACACATCCATTTTATGTCTTTCATGCTCCCCGTAGCTTACATTTTCTAGAATAACATCTTCGTTAACAGGATAAATAATTACATTGTCATTATCACTATTATTACAACTAAATAAGAATATTGATAAAATAGAACACATTAAAATTAATTGTATCTTTTTCATAACTAAAAGTTTTAAATGTTATCATTAAAATAATGGCACGCACTTTAACTCCTCAACTTGAGATTTTCTTCTACAATCTTTTGTAAATATTACTTTTTTAACAAGCCTCGAAAACCTTGAGTTGCGTAATAAATACCTGCCCAATATATGATAAACAAAAATTGTTCCGTATCTAAAATCGTAAAAAAAAGCCACTAAATCACTGATTTTGTTTGGAGTTACATAAAAAAGATCAAGATGTTTTAAACATAAGTTTTAAAAGTAGGCTTATTGATTTAGGGAAACGAAAAAAAAGAAAGCTAAAATGGGATTTGTAATTTATACTATTGGTATTCCTAAAAAACAAAACTCGCTTTTATAGCGAGTTTTGTTTTTTATAATTTATTTTGATCATCAATCAACTTGGCGTCACGAGTATTTTTCTGCACGGCAATTGCGCCATAAACCGCCAATATAAACGATACTCCGTAAAAACCTTTTTCACTTAATAGCAACTCTGCATTCCACAAACCGATAATCAACAAAGTGATTGATGCAATTGTTGCAAACCAAGCCAAACCGTAGTAAAGTTCAGTAACTTCCAACCCTTCGGCTTTGTCGCGCAACGTTTTTTGAACTGATATTACTGCGAACAAACCAAAAAGTAAAATGGTAAAGTAATAGCCCTTTTCATTTAATTGCATGGCGGCGTTCCATAAACCTACGCAATACGAAATTGTACCTATGAAGAGTACCATCCATGAAGCACCAATAAATGCAGGCGTTGGTTTTAAAGGATTTCTTGTCGATAATTGTTTTTTATTTTCCTCGCTGTTTGTTTTAACTGTTTCCATAATATTAATTTTTTAGTGATTTTGATACAGCAAATTTCTAATATAATAGTTGACATTAAAAATTGAGTTTTATAAAATACCGTCGATATAATATATTTTAATATCTTTATTTTTAAGATTAAAAAAGAAACAATGGATACACTTTCAGAATTAATATCGATCTTAAATGATAATGATTCAAAAGAATTTAAGCTCTATTTAAAACAGAAGAACAAACGAAATGACGTGAAAAATATCGAATTGTTTTCGATCTTAAAAACTGACGATATAAATAGATTAAAAAAATTGTATGGTTCAGATAAAAATAAAGATGCGTATCATTCTTTAAGAAAGCGTTTGTATGAAAGTTTGATTCTTTTTCTATCGAACAAAACTTTTGAGAAGAATAATTCCGAAGCACACGAAGCTTTGCGTTTATTGGTTGTAAGCAAATTTTTACTGGAAAACAATCTGTACAAACCCGCTTTTAAATGTTTGCAGAAAGCAGAAAAAATTTCAGAAAAATTGGAACAATACAGTTTATTGCATGAAATTTTACAAACCAAATTACAGTATGCTTTTTTGAACGATAAGGAAGATTTAGAAGAATTAACTGATAAAATCATTAAAAATCAAGAGTTTTTAAATAAAGAAACGCGGCTGAATATGGCTTATGCAGTTTTAAGACAAGCTTTTAAAAATACGCAGACTAACGGAGAAATAATAAATTTGACGGATTTAATCTCAAACATTGCTGAAAAATATCACTTAAAACCAACTGATTTTTTCAATTACAAATCAATCTATCAAATTCTGCATCTTGCGAATGAATACGCGAATATTCAGCAGAATTTTTCTTTAATTGAAACTTATGTAAACAAAGCAGCAGCAATTATCAATCAACAATCGGTTAGTAACAACCAACAATACTATCACATTCACATATTGTATTATCTGGCAAATTTCTGTTTTAGAAACAGACTGTTTACTGATTCTGAAAACTATTTAAACCAAATGCACGAACAAATGCATCAACAGAACGGTTTGTATTTTAATTTGTTTTGGCATAAGTACGTAATACTGCAAAGTTTAAACCTGCATTTTATGGGAAACACGCAGGAAGCACTTCAAAAAGTTACTACCGAATTGAACAATTTACCAAAAAAGTTTGCTGCCGAAGATGTAATTGATTTGCAACTTTGTGAGGCTTTTTATTTAGCGAAGCAAAACGACAGATCGGCATTGAAAAGCTTTGCAAAACTTTTGCATACCGATATTTGGTACGAAAAGAAAATGGGCGTTGTGTGGACGATCCGTAAAAATTTGATCGAAGTTTTAATGCACGCCCAGTTTACTAATTTTGATTATGCGATTACCCGTTTACAAAGTTTTAAAAACAGATATAAAAAATATTTAACGAAGGTAAATGAACACCGAATTATTGATTTTGTTCAGCTTGTTGAGAAATATTTATTGAATCCTGACATTATTCATAAACAATCGTTTAGAGATAAAATTATTTCCATGCATCATCAAAAAGAAAATCAAGATGTTTTTAGTTTAAGCTTTATAAATTGGTTTATTGATTTGTGGGAGAAGACTAAAAATTCGTAGTTTACCAAATAAGAATTTCACCACTTACTATAATTAACTAATTTTTATCCCAAATTTCAATAACTCCAAATATATATTTATATCCAAACTTTTCAAATGCTTCATAATTTCTATATAGTTTAAAGTCTATATTATCAGCAGTTTTATTTTTCATAACTCCACTTAATTTCCTATTTCTTTTGCCACTTTTTATGAGTAATCCATTCGAAGTTTTAGGAGAATCTATCCAAAAAAAATTTTCATTATATTTTACTGCTAGATCTGGAAAATCTTCGAAATCACTCCTTAAAACATAAATTTCCCTCCTCAATGAATTTTCGAAATACTGATCGTTTATTTTATATCTTACATAACTTCCCTTTTCGAAATCAAAGATTGTTAATGAATCATTTTTAATTTCATAACTATAATCTCTGTAAACATTATAGTATGCACTATCTTTAATTAATATTCCACCTGCATGATAAACTTTTCTAGTTACAATAGAATCGTTTTTAAAAACTAAATATTCAGAATTATTGTTATCTGAAAACAATAAATAATCTGAATTAATTTTTTGAGAGTATGTCGTTATCAAATTAAAAACGCATAGAAATATTATAATTTTTTCAACAACATTTCTTTTTCCAATATTTAGTTTCATTATTCAAAGATTTAAAGTAATTACTCAAACACAATCAACTCATCATTAGGTAAATCGTATTCGTATAAAATCTTATTTTCAGCATCGTAATAAAGCCATTGCGCTTTGGTAATTCTGCCTTCGGTCACCGTTCCAATTCCTAAAACAGTGTATTCTTTATCATTTCGCTGTTGCTGTTCAACCGAATATTCCAATCTATATTTATTAGCAATGATACTTTTAAGCAGTTCGTTTTTAGAATTTGCAATGTAATATTCAGCAATTAAATAAAGTTCATCTAAATACTTTTGACTATAATTAAAATCACCGCTGTAATTGTAATAAATTTCTTTTCCGTAATTCTTTCGAAAATCAGAAACCTCTTTACTTACATCTGCAGAATCAGCAGCTGTTTTTTTATTTTTATGAGATATTGATGAACAACAGCTGGAAAGCAACACTAAAACAAAAAGAAAAATACTATTTTTCATATCATTAAATCTTTAGCAATCCTCGGAAACCGCGTGCAGCGTAATATGATGATACTCCGTTGTGATAACAAAAGACAGTATTGTATCTAAAATCGCCAAACAAAGCGCCATCTAAATCTCGAATTTTCTTTGGAGTTTCAATCCAGCTCGATGTTTTCTTATCAAAAGCTTCTAAAGCCTGCAAAGCGCGATATTCTTCTTCGTTCAACAATTTAATTCCAATTTCATTCGCCGCATCAATTGCACTGT
>Ga0233365_1000174_pt1 | contig 32000 bp, 29 predicted proteins | sample ElkDunMinimDraft_27_FD_191535 | JGI IMG/M metagenome (GOLD analysis project Ga0233365, IMG submission 191535) | Fecal eukaryotic communites from dung pellets of Tule Elk in California, USA - Elk Dung C36 | ecosystem: Host-associated > Mammals > Digestive system > Large intestine > Fecal | place...
TCATCCCCCAGTACAAGCTGTCCGTCCGAGTCGAGACCGAACTCCACCTTCGTGTCGGCGATGATGATGCCCCGCTCGGCGGCCAGTGCCGCGCCGCGTCGGTACAGCCGCAAGGTCAGATCACGCAGCCGGTCGGCGGTCTCGGCTCCCAGCCGGTCGACGACGCCCTGGTAGCTGATCGGCTCGTCGTGCTCCCCCACCGGCGCCTTCGTCGAGGGGGTGAAGATCGGTTCGGGCAACCGATCCCCGTCGCGCAGCCCCGGCGGCAGCTCGATTCCCGAGACCGCGCCGTCACGGCGGTAGTCGGCCAGGCCGGAACCGGTCAGGTAGCCGCGAGCCACACACTCCACCGCGACCATGTCGAGTCGCCGACACCGGACGGCCCGACCGGCGAACTTCTCGGGAACGTCGGTGGCCGACAGGACGTGGTTGCCCACGACGTCGGCCAACTGCTCGAACCACCACAGGCTCAACGCGGTGAGCAGCTTCCCCTTGTCGGGGATGGGGGTGGGCAGGACGATGTCGAACACCGACACCCGATCGGAGGCGACGAGGATGATGTCCTCACCGTCGGCGTAGACGTCTCGGACCTTTCCAGAGTGCAGCAGCTTCACCCGGGTATTCGATCATGCGCCGGACGAGCCTCGGGGAGGTGGTGGGCCGCTCGCCCGAGCGAGCGGATGTCGGAGGCGGCGCCATCTCACCGACCCGTTGTCACGTCGCCACCTTGTCGTCGGCGAGCTTGCGGCGACGACGCAGCACCGAAACGGTCCAGCTCAACGGCCACAGCGCCGCGATCAACGGAATTCGGGCCAGTCCGGCGGTGAACGCCACCAGGGGTTGAGCGCGGCTCCAGTCGTCCACCAGCCAGACCATCCCGCCGGTGATCACCCAGGCGATGCCGTAGGCGACCAGGATTCGCAGCCAGAAACCCGTCTCGTACCGGACCCGTGGCCATCCATCGGCCGGTGGTTTCGGCGGTGGTGGTCCACCGGCGAATCGGTGGGCGAACTTGCGGTCGGCCCACCGCATGGTCTGATGCCCGAACATCACCGAGTAGGCGAGGTAGGCCACGGCCAGCCCGTGACGCAGCGACGCCTCGGCACCGGACCGCAGATCGATGACCGACACCGCCAGCAGCACCACATCCAGCAGCGGGACGCAGATCAGCAGCACGGTCGACAGGCCGCGCCGCTTCCAGCGGTACCGGGCCAGCAGTCCGGCTCCCAGCAGGACCCAGAATCCGATCTCACACGCGATGATCGCACCGATAAGCATCGTGAACCTCCGATGCAATCGTGCGGCGTCGGGCCGCCGATCGCCTCGCCGTCGCAGATGAGGTGGGGGTACATCGTTGGATGTAGCGGCACCGAACAGTTAGATGTATCTCAACCTCACCGTCGGGGACGAGCGGCTGGGTGAAACCGAGTGGTTCGATGTATGTGTGCGGGTTCCGATTCACGTGTCGATTCGACGAAGCTCGATGGCCGCCGCGGCGTGTTTCGTCGGCGGTCTGATCTCGCTGCACTTCGGCGTTCACATGGTCACCAGCGTGACCGTGCCGTGGTGGGTGCGCGCGATACCGCTGACACTGGCGTGTGTCGGGCTCGTGTTGCGGCGGGTGGCTCCGTTGACCGGCCTCGCGATCGGCAGCATCGGTTTCCTGGTCGACATGTTCTTCGGGATCGGGCTGGCCACCGCGGTCGCCTACACCGACAACGTCTACTCGGCAACGGTTCGCGGGCACCGCGTGGTTCCTCGGGTGCTGTTGGTCGTGTACCTGGGTTTCACCGTGACACTGGGCGTGGCCATGGTGTGGCTGACCAGCATCGACAACGCGGTGGCCTCCGCCGCGCTGTTCGCCGTGGCTCTGGTCTCCCCGGTCGCCACCGGCATCGTGGTTCGCGAGCACCGGGAACGCGCCGAGCTGGAGCGGGACCGGGCGGCCAAGATCGCGGAGCTGGCGGAGGTGGACCGGCGCGCCGCGCTGGCCGAGGAGCGCAACCGGATGGCGCGCGAACTGCATGACACGATCGCCAACCACTTCAGCGCCATCGCGATGCAGTCCTCGGCGGTGTTGTCTCGCTCCGAGATGGATCTCGACGCGGTGCGTTCGGTGGTCGGCGACATCCGCGCCAACAGCCTGGTGGGGTTGGCCGACATGCGCCGAACGATCGATCTGTTGCGCGCCAGCGATACCGACGCCGAACAGGAGCGGCATCGGGTATCGGACCTGACAGAACTGGTCGATCGCATGTCGTCGGCCGGGCTGTCGGTGGCCGTCGAGGTGTCGGGGGACGCTCGGGACCTGCCGGTCACGGTGGAGTTCGCCGGCTACCGCATCGTTCAGGAGGCGTTGACCAACGCCCTCAAGCACGGCCGCGACGCCCTCGTCACGGTCGAGTACGACGTGGCCTGGTTGAATCTGATGGTGATCAACCGCCTGCGCGAGGAACCGGCCAGTCTGCCCGGTTCCGGAAGCGGCCTGCTCAGTATGCGAGAGCGGGCGACCATCCTCGGCGGTCGATTTCAGGCGGGCCCCGTCTCCGACGGGTGGCGGGTGTTCGCCGAACTTCCCGTCGAGCCGATTCGAGGGTGACCATGATCAACGTGTTGATCGCCGACGACCACGCCGCCGTCCGAACCGGTCTGGTGCTGATCTGCGACGGCGCCGAGGACATCACGGTGGTCGGTGAGGCCGCCGACGGCGTCGACGCCGTCGAGCAGGCGATGCGGCTGCGGCCCGACGTCGTCGTCATGGACATCCGGATGCCCAAGCTGGACGGGATCAGCGCGACCGAACGACTCGCGGGCGTCTGCGACGTGCTCATCCTGACCACCTACGGCAGCAACGCGCACGTGTTCGCCGCTCTCGCCGCCGGCGCGGCGGGTTTTCTGCTCAAGGACGCCGACGCCGACGCGCTGGTGGAGGCGATTCGGGTCATCGCGCGCGGGGACGGACTGATCTCCCCCGCGGTGACTCGCGATCTGATCAAGGAGTTCGGACGGCGCCGGCCGCGCGCCGAGTCGACGAACCTGTCCCAGTTGACCAGTCGGGAGCGACAGGTACTCGCCCGGTTGGGCCGGGGAATGTCCAACGCGGCGATCGCGACGGATCTGTCGATGGCGGAGGCGACCGCCAAGACGCACGTGAGTCGGGTGTTGACCAAGCTGGGACTGCGATCCCGGGTGCAGGCGGCGATCCTGGCCCAGGAGTCCGACGTTCAGCCCTGACGGGCGTCACTGAATCCGGCGACGATCGGCCGTCGCGAACGACACCCGGCGGCGACCGTTGGTCGTGCGGGCGGCCGACGTTCGTGATCTTCTCAGAAATCACTCAGAAACCGCTCAGAGTTCGTTGGTAATATCGCCCATCGTTACCAAGCCGTGATGAAACTGCGGCATCGAAGGCTTGGGGCGCAAGGTTTTCGGCGCCCCGGATTTCGACACCTCACATGTGGACCACGCCTGGGAACCGACCTCCCGGACCGCGAATCTCAGAGCGGGCCGACCGGTGGCAACACGAAACCGTTGAGGCACAACCGAAGAACGCATTGACGCCGTGACGTAACACGTGACGTATTCACCCAACGCATCCTGTGGGCCGCGTTTCCGTCGTCCATCAATCCGCGAGGAGTTGTCGACACCGCCATGTCCGTCCAAGCGCCGACCGAACGAGTCGTGACCACCGAACCGGCACCTGCACCGACGAAGCCGGCCGAGAAGAAGCGCGACGCGTACTTCTCCAACGCCAAGCTGGCGTTGATCGTCCTCGTCGTGGTCGGGCACGCGTGGTCTCCGTTGACGAGTCAGAGCTTCTCGGTCAACGCGTTCTACATGACCCTGTACGCGTTCCACATGCCCGCCTTCATCCTGTTGTGCGGCTACTTCTCCCGAAGTTTCACCGGACGGCCCGACCAGCTGCGGCGGGTGCTGACCGGAATCGTGGCGCCGTATGTGATCTTCTCGCTGCTCTACGGCCTGTTCCGGGTCTGGATCGACGGTGAGTTCTCCTGGTCGCTGCTGTACCCGTACTACCTGACGTGGTTCCTGGCCGCCCTGTTCGTCTGGCGGGTGACCTCACCGATCTGGAAGGTCGTGAGGTACCCGATCCTGGTGGCCACCCTGATCTCGATCGGCGCCCTGATGATGGATCTGCCCGATGTCTTCGACATCGGCCGAATCCTCCAGTTCCTGCCGTTCTTCGTCGTCGGATTGTTCCTGCGCCGCGAGCACTTCGAGTACCTGAAGCGGCCCTTCGTCAAGTACCCGGCCATCGCGTTGAGCCTGGTGGTGGTAGGGCTGGCGTACCTGTTCGCCGGTGACCTCAACACCAACTGGATCTACTTCAACGAGGGCGCCGAGCAGATGGACGTCAGCCGCCTGACCGCGCTGCCCATCAAACTGGTGCTGATGGCGGTGTCGGTGATCCTGCTGGTGACGTTCTTCGCCTGGATTCCCGATCGCGCCATGCCGTGGACCTCGCTGGGTGAGGCGACCATGTACGTGTTCCTGTTGCACGGCTTCATCACCCGGGGCGCCAACTACGGAATGGGCTGGTACGACAACGAGTTCGTGCACACCGCCGCAGGTGCGGTGACGGTGACCCTGATGGCGGTCGGGCTGGCGTTCCTCCTGATGAGTCCGCCGGTGCGATGGTTGACCCGGCCGCTCGTCGAACCGAAACTCGACTGGCTGCTGCGCAGCCGCGACCAGTTGCGTCCCAACGCGCGACCGGCAAACGTCAACTCGTGATGTCGGCGGTGGTGAATCGTGCCCACGCGGCGCTGACGAACACCGCCACGTATACCAGTGGAGCGATCAGGCCACCGGCGACACCGCCCCAGTCGACGGGGTCGCGCAACACCCCCGCCCAGTCACTCCAGTAGTGGCTGAGCAGGAAGGGATGCAACCAGTCCATCGCCGACAGTCCGCCGAAGATCTGGTCCAGCAACACCCAGATGAACGTGGCGATCGCCGCGCCGATGGGTTGCTCGGTCAACGTCGAGGCGAACAGTCCGATGGCGCAGACCGCCGTGAGACTGATCGACACGTACACCGCGATCAGGACCATGCGGCCCAGCGCCTCGGCGAACGGCAGGGTGGTGCCCGACAGCGTGAGCAGGTCGCCGGTGCCGAACAGCGCGACCCCGGTGACCCCGGCGACGGTGCAAACCAGGAGGACACCGCCGAAGGCGGCGATGACCAGCGCGCCGAACTTGGTGAGCAGCAGCCGCTGGCGCGACACCGGCACGGTGAGCAGGTAGCGCAGGGTGCCGACGTTGGCCTCACCCGCGATCGAGTCGCCCGCCAGGATGGACATCGCCATCGGCAGGAACATCGTCATCTGCACCAGCAGATTGGTCAGGATCAGGAACAGGCCGTTGCCGAAGATCGACGACAGGAACGGCGGTCCGCCGCCGTCGCGTGAACCGGTGGTCCACAGCACGACACCCATCACGACCGGAACCAGACACATGATCACCAGACCGACCAGGTTGCGTCGTCTGGTGAGCATCAGTTTCAGTTCCGAGCCCAGCATTCCGCCCCGAGGGGCGCGCACTCGGCGGGTCGTCGCCTCAGCCACCGACATCGAAGCCCTCTCCGGTCAACGTGACGAACAGTTCCTCCAGGCCGGGGGTGGCCACGTTGAACCCGACGACCGGGACCCCCGCGCCCACGACGTGGGCGATGATCTTCTCCGGCGGTTGTTCACCGGGTATCGCGGTGGCTCCCGACAGGTCCTCGGCGACCTCGGCGCATCCCAGTTCGCGCAGTGCCTCGGCGGCGGCCGACGGCTCGGGTGAGTCGACGCGCACCCGACGGCCGGATCGACTGACCAGTTCGGACAGTCCACCTTGTGCTTTCAGGGTTCCCCGGTGCATGACCGCGACATGGCTGCACACCTGCTCGACCTCGCTGAGCAGATGCGTCGACAGCAGCACGGTGGTGCCGTCGGCGGCCAGGTCGGCGATGAGCGACCGAACCTCACGGGTGCCCTGCGGATCGAGCCCGTTGGTGGGCTCGTCGAGTATCAGCAGGTCACGAGGCCGAAGCAGGGCCGAAGCGATCGCCAACCGCTGTTTCATTCCCAGCGAGTAAGCGCGGAACCGCTTGCGGGCGGCCTTCAACAGGCCCACCCGGTCCAGCGCCAGGCTCACCCGCTGTTCGGTGTCGCCACGGTCGGTACTGCGGTCGGCGGCGTCAAGCCGTCGAAGATTGTCCGCGCCCGTCAGATAGGGATGGAACGCCGGTCCCTCCACGAGGGCACCCACCCTGGGCAGCACGGTCCCGGACTCACCGGGCATCGCCGCACCCAGCAGTTCACAGCCACCGGCGGTGGGTTCGATCAGACCCAGCAGCATCCGGATGGTCGTGGTCTTTCCGCTGCCGTTGGGGCCGAGAAAACCCATCACGGCCCCGTACGGCACGACCAGATCGAGGTCCTTCACCGCGACCGAACCACCCCGGTAGGTCTTGGTGAGGCCGAAGGTGCGCACCGCCGACTCGCGCGGTGCGCACCCCCGAGACGGGGATGTCATCCCTGAGCCGCCACGTCGTACAACCGCTCGGGAGTGACCGCTCCGACCAGGACACGGCCGTCGTCGGTCACCAGCGCGGTCACGAGTGTCGAGGTGATCAGTCGACCCGATCCCCAGTCACCCTCGACCGCGGGGAACTGCTCGAACACCCCGGACAGGTCGAAGTCGGCGTCGTCGGTGACCTCCATGTCCTCGGTCATCGATCCGAGCAGTGCCTCGGCGTCGATGTCGAACACGGCCACGGTGTTCCAGCCCTCACCGACCAGTGCGGCGTCGCCGTTGTGGTCGGGTTTGTCGGAGGCGCCGAGGTCGGTGAAGAGATCGGTTCCCTCGATGATCTCAACGCCGGCGGGCGGGTTGAACGAGAAGTTCTCCTGATCCGGGACGGTGAACTCGATGCGGGAGAAGGCGACCTCGAAAGCGGGTTCGCTCGCTCCCACGGCGATGACCTGCGTGCGCAGTGGCAAGCCGGTCTCGGAGTCGATGGCCAGCCGGACCTGGTCGACCAGTGACACCGGGTCCTTGGGTTCGAGGATCAGCTCGTACGCGCTTCGACCCGCGATCTCGGCGGTGCCGTCGGTGGTGACCTCGGTTCCCGGCTCGATCGAGGCCAGCAGTTGTTCGGCGGCCTCCATCGGCGAGGTCCCGGTGAACTGGTTCGGCGGCCACATCGCCTGGTCGGCGACACCCTCGGGCAGGGTGTAGTGGACGGCGGTGTTCTGCTGACTGTCCCAGCTCCACACGTCTTCGCCGTTACGGATCAGGTCGGACTCACCCAGTTTGTCCAGCATCGCGATCCGCACCTTGTCGGGTGAGGCGTACCACATGCGCAACGTGCGGCTACCCGGTTGCAGCAGGTTGCCTGGCAGTTGGGGAAGGCCCAGTTCGACCTTGCTGACGACGGTGCCCGACACGCCCGGCACGTCGGAGTTCTGGACGTCGGCCAGCAACTCGGCGGCCGTCCGGTCGGGAAGTTCGGGCGGGTGTTCGGCCGAGACGATTCCGGCTCCGGCCACGACCGCTATCGCCACTGCCGCGATCGACAGCGGTACCGCGAAACGGCGCATCGTTTTGGTGCGCGACATGGCAGTCCCTTCGAGTTGTTCGATGTGTCACAGGGTCTCGTCGTTCGAAATCCGTCCCCGCGGATCGCCCTCGGCGGGAGCGAGTCGTTGCGGGACAGTCTTCCGGTTTGCCTCCATCATGCGCAAGCCACGCTGAGGTTCGACTGAGAGCGCCACCGTGGCAACGATCGAGGCGATAGCCGGTTGACCCTGGCCGCCTGAACGGCTGCACTGAACGCGATGAGGATGAGTCAGTACACCTACTTCGCAATCAAATCGGAGACGATGACGGCAGCCGAGGTCACCTCTCGGCTGGGCGTGGAACCCGACCGATTCCGCGTCCGCGGCTCACGGCGGGCTGACCCTCCGATACCCGTCTGCCACAGCTGGGAGATCCGCTGCGATGAGCGCGGTCTGCGCGTCGACGAGCAGATCGACCGCGTGCTCGCGCGACTGACACCGGTCAGCGACACCATCGCGGAGTTGTGCCGTGAATCCGATGACGTGTTCGGCGAACTACAGGTCGTTCGATATTTCAACGACGAGGAGGGTGAGGAGCCCAAGCCCCAACCTGAGGAGGAGAACCTGATCAGGTTCCCCGACCAACACCTGCTCGGCTGGGGTCTGGAACGGTCGGTCATCGAGTTCCTGGCGGCGACCGGCGCCACCCTCGACGTCGACGAGTACGGCTAGCCTCCGGTGTCGTCGAGCCGACAGGGTCATGCGCCGTCCTCAACCAAGGTTGGACCCGACGGCTGTGTCGATTGTCGGCTGTGTCGATCGACACTGGATCGCCTCGGCACCCCAGGCGAATTGAGGCGGCCGCGCGGTCATGGATTACTTTCGATGGCATGCGACTACTGATCGTGGAGGACGAGCGCCGGATGGCCAACGCGTTGGCGCGGGGGCTGCGGGCCGACGGATTCGCCGTCGAGGTGGTCCACGACGGCAAGGCGGGCCTGGACGCGGCCCGGTTCGGCAGTTACGACGCCATCATTCTCGACATCATGCTGCCGGTCATGTCCGGCTACGAGGTCATCCGGGCACTGCGCGCCGCCGACAACTGGGTACCGGTACTGGTGCTGTCGGCCAAGGACGGCGAATACGACCAGTCCGACGGGCTGGATCTGGGCGCCGACGACTACCTCACCAAACCGTTCTCCTACGTCGTGCTGCTCGCGCGGCTGCGGGCTCTGCTGCGACGCGGCAAACCGGCCCGGCCGTCGGTGTTGTCCGTCGGTGACCTGTCCCTGGACCCCGGCCGTCGCCGGGTGGAACGAGACGGCACCGCGATCTCGTTGTCCACCAGGGAGTTCGCGCTGCTGGAGTACCTGATGCACCACGCCGAACAGGTCGTCACGAAGGTCACGCTGCTGGACCACGTGTGGTCGGCCGGCGAGGACACCCACGTCAATCTCGTCGAGGTCTACATCGGATATCTGCGGCGCAAGATCGACACGCCGTTCGGCAAGCGCAGCCTGCAGACGGTGCGCGGCGCCGGATACCGGTTGACCGCCGAGGCGACATGAGCACCCGCTGGCACACGTTGCCGCTGCGGGTTCGTCTGGTCGCGTTGGGCGTCATCGGACTGCTGGTCGGCTTCGTCATCGGCGGCGGGGTCCTGGTGTGGGCGTTGCACATGTCGCTGCGGCACTCGGTCGACGCCGCCGCCGAGCGGACCGCCGCCGACATCGCCGAACTGCTCGACGCCGGTGAACTGCCCGACCCGATACCGACCGGCCGCGACTTCACGATCGTGCAGGTATTCGACGCCGACGGGCGGTTCGAGCACGGTTCGCTGGGCGCCGACCCGCTGGTCCCGATTCTGCGAACCGACCTGTGGGAGGAGGCGCTGGAGGGACGCAACTTCACCGTCGACGGCAGCCGAGCCAGCCTGGAGGGCACCCTGCGGGCGACGATGGCCCGATCGGGCGATCACATCGTGCTCGTGGCGGTCTCCGAGCAGGAGATGAGCGCGGTTCCCAAACTGACCCACGGCCTCGCCATCACCTTCGGCGCCCTGGCCGCCGTCGTGGCGGTGGCTCTGTGGTGGGCGGTCGGCTGGACGCTGCGTCCGGTGGAGACCGCCCGTGCCAAGCAGCGCGCGTTCGTCGCCGACGCCGCTCACGAGCTGCGCAGCCCGCTGGCCAACATGCGCACCGAACTTGAGGTGGCCGCGCGCATCGGTGCCCAGGACGGGCTGATCGACGACCTGCTGACCGACGTGAACCGGTTGTCGCGCATGACCGAGGACCTGCTGTTGCTGGCCCGGCTCGATGACGCCCGGCGGCCGTGGCGCCCGAAACCGATCAATCTGACCGAACTGGCCAGTGAGGTCGCCGCCGACTACTCCGAGGCCCGCGTTCCGGTCGTGCTGAACGTGCCGGAACAGTCGGTCGAGTTGACCGCCGACGCCGACGGACTGCACCGGATGCTGGTCAATCTGCTCGACAACGCGGTTCGCCACGCCGAAACCCGTGTCGAGCTGGGGTATCGAGCCTCGGGCGACTCGGTCGTGCTGACCGTCGTCGATGACGGACCGGGGATACCGGCCGGCGAACGGGAGTGGGTGTTCGACCGCTTCACGCGACTGGACGACTCTCGCGACCGCGATCTGGGCGGAACCGGGCTCGGCCTATCCATAGTGGCTGAACTTGTCGCGGCGCATCGAGGCACGGTGCGGCTGACCGACGCGACACCGCACGGACTGAAAGCCGAAGTGCGACTGCCTAAGTGACGGGCCGCTGTGGGCTCGGACGAGTGCATTGCAAGGCTGCGAAGGTCTCGGCCGACGCGCCTCAGTGCCTTGCAGCGCAACGGAAACGGGTTGAGAACGACCCTCAGGTGCAGCTGAGTCCGGCGTCCACCGCGACGGTCTTGGGCAGGTCGGCGATGTCGGCGATGTCGAACCAGCGCAGGTCGCTGGTAGAGCCGCCGACATCCCGGATGAGCAGCGGAGTCTCGTCGATGATCTCGGCGCCCCAGATGATGTTGATGCCGTGGAAGTTCGAGGGACGCCCGTCCGGGGTCACCGAATCCGGGTCGTGGCGCGACACCAGTCCACGCAGGCCGGTCAGCTCGGCGCGTTGGCTGGTCTCCTCGTAGACCTCGCGCAGCAGCCCTTCCTCGGGGGTCTCACCGAAGTCGACGCCACCGCCGGGCAGGTGCCACAGTCCGGCCGCCCAGTAGCCGGGCGGAATCATCGTCAACAGGACCTTGCCGTCGGGCCGGGTGAGCCAGGCGTAGGCGCCGACACGCTGTTCCAGCAGCTTCCCCGGCGGCGGCTCGGGGGCTCGCCCAGCGGTGGTCGGGGCCGGCCAGTGGCCGGGCAGGTTCAGCATCGTCGAGGTCTTCGGGCTCATCAGTTCGCCCGCCAGGGCGGGCACCTGAGTCCACAGGTTGCGGCCCTCACCACCGTCGAACTCGTCTCGGAGCGCACCGCCGGTGGCTTTGACCTCGTAGAGGGCCAGCGTGTTGTGCTGCGACCATTCACTGGTCATCGGCACCACCGCCGAAGTGACCGACCGCAGACCGGTGACCTCGACGTCCAAGCCGGTCTCCTCGGCGAACTCGCGAACCACCGCGTCGGCGGGGTCTTCGCTGTGTTCCACTCCCCCACCGGGAACCCACCAGGCTCCCGGAAACTGAGCCGACTCCGTCGACTGCTGCATCAGGGTGTTACCGGCGTCGTCGGTGAGTATTCCGTAGGCGCCCACCCGCATAGTTCGATCCATCGCCGCAAACCCTAACAGGTGACCGCCCGCATCCCTCGTCAGCGAAGGTGGCGATGACGTCGCGTTCCCACTCGATTCGAAGGCGGAAGATCCGTGCGTCACCTGGGCGCCCCACCGGACGGGGACCGATCGGGGCGTCACGCCGCGGGACGGTGGCCGATGACCCGCGCGGGGACTCCGGCCACGATCGCGTTGGGTGGCACGTCCCTGGTGACCACCGCACCGGCGCCGACGACGGCACCGTCCCCGATGGTCACTCCCTTGAGAACGACCACCTTGGTCGCCAGCCAGCAGTCCGATCCCACCCGCACCGGCGCCTTGGTGATTCCCTGATCCTTTATGGGGCGATCGGTTCCACTTATGGTGTGGTCGAAGTCGATCAGGTACACGTCGTCGGCGATGAGAGTCGCGTCACCTATGGACACATCGAGGTAGGCGTTGATGGTCACTCGTGAGCCCAGGATCACATCGGTTCCGATCTGGACGTTGCCCTCGTGCGCCCGGACAGCACTGCCGCTTCCGATGTGGGTGCCCGCGCCGATGGTGAGGCGGCCGTAGCCGGGTCGGGCGATGATCTCCACCGCCCGCCCCAGATACACCATTCCGCGACAGCGCACCTGCGGGTGCCGCGTTCGCAGCCACAGGTAACGCAGGTAGTTCAGCCAGAATCTCGGCCTCAACCGCCACATTTGCGGCCGGTGACGACGACGTTGTAGAACAGATCGGCGGGCAGTACCCTCGCCAACTGTTCGTCCAGCTTGGACAGCGTCTGCCAGCCGCGCATGGCGAAGTTGGCCCAGCCGAAGCCCAGCTTCTCGGGGCGGACCGCCGCCTCGAACGTCCGTACCGGCCAGCCCAGGAACGCCGCGGTCAGCTCTTCGGTCTTGGTGACGACCTCCTCGGCGCCGGCGGAGCGGGCCATGTCGGCCAGTTCACCGGGCACGAAGGTGTGCAGGTCGACGACCGCCTCCAGCGCGGCGGCGGCCGAGGACTCGTCCAGTTCCACCTGCGGACGGCGCCAGTCCGACAAACCCGGCAGCCGGGTCGCCTGCGTGGTGGCCCACCAGGTGAGGCGCCCGAGTCGGCGGGCGTAGAAGTCGCCGATCCGAGTGGGGTCGCCGGCGAACACGAAGCGGCCACCGGGCCGCAGTACTCGCAGCACCTCGCCGAACGCCTTGGGAATGTCGGGGATGTGGTGCAGGACCGCGTGTCCCACCACAAGGTCGACCGAATCGTCCGGGTACGGGATGGTCTCGGCGTCGGCCACCCTGCCTTCGACGTCGAGGCCGAGCCGCTCGGCGTTGCGACACGCGACCTCGACCATTCGCGGCGAGATGTCGGTGACCACACCGTGTTTGGCCACGCCCGCCTGCATGAGGTTCAGCAGGAAGAACCCGGTGCCGCTGCCTATCTCCAGAGCCGTCGGGTAAGGCCAGCCATCGGTCCCGGCGGCCAGTTCGAACCGGTCCCGGGCGTAGTCGACGCAGCGTTGGTCGTACGAGATCGACCACTTGTCGTCGTAGGTTTCGGCTTCCCAATCGTGATAGAGAATGTTGGCCCGCTTCGGATCGCTGCGAGCGGCTTCGACCTCGTCGAAGGTGGTCATGTTCCGTTGAACCCCGGCTTCCGCTTCTCGGTGAAGGCCGACATGCCCTCGTGTGCGTCGTGAGTGGCGAACAGCCCGGCGAACAGTTGCGACTCCCAGGCCAGACCGGCTGACAGATCCAGTTCCAACCCGGTGTCGACCGCCTGCTTCGCCGCGCGCAACGCCCGTGGCGCGCCGTCGGCGAAGATGGTGGCGAACGTCTTGGCCGACTCGAACACCTCCGCGGCGGGAACGACGTCGTCGACCAGGCCGATTCGCAGGGCCTCAGCCGCGTCGATCATACGGCCGGTGAAGATCAACTCCTTGGCGCGGGACGGCCCCACCAGTCGCGGAAGTCGCTGGGTTCCTCCGGCACCGGGAATGATGCCCAACTTGATCTCGGGCTGACCGAGTTTCGCGTCGTCGGCGCAGATGCGGATGTCGCAGGCCAACGCCAGTTCACACCCACCGCCCAACGCGTATCCGGTGATCGCGGCGATCACCGGTTTACCGATCTGGGCCACCGCGTCGAACGCGGAGGACAGTTGCGGCGCGCGGGTGGACATCTCCGGATAGCCCATGTCGGCCATCTCCTTGATGTCGGCTCCGGCGGCGAAGACCTTCTCACCGCCGTAGACGATGATGGCGCGAACATCATCGGCGGCATCAGCGGCGATCGCCGCGGCGCGCAGTTCCTCCTGAACTTGGGTGTTCAAAGCGTTCATCGGGGGGCGAGCCAGCCGGATGACGCCGATTCCGTTGTCAGTCTCAAGATTCACGAAGTCAGCCACACCCGGCAGGCTACACGGCTTACGCACGCCGTTGTTCGCCTCGTGTCGTGCTCACCTCACACACCGCTACCGAGCTGAGGACCTCGCGACGGGTGGAACAACCTGGCCGCCATGGCGACTCGTGAGGGCGACGGCGCAGGATGCGGCGCGGTTCAGGCCGGTTCCAGGACCTGTTCGAGGGCTTCGAACCATCGATCGGCCATCTTCTGCGCACCGGAGTCGTTGGTGTGGAGTCCATCGTAGGTATCGGCCTCGACGTCGAACCCCTCGAACTGGTCGGCCAGGATCAACGGCGACGCGACCGTGTCGTGCGCCGCCACCCACTCCGGGATGCGCGCGTTGAGCTCCTCGACCTGTCCGGGACAGTGCGCGCACTCCTTGTCCATGGGGGTCTCGGTCATCGGAATGATCTGCGCGATGACGATGACCATGTTCGCGTTCACCTGACGCATTTGGTCGACCAGTGTGGAATATCCATCGAGGATCTCGTCGGTGGAGTCACCGCGGCGGATGTCGTTCGATCCCAGGTGAACCAACATCACATCGGCGGGATCCCGCTTCAACCAGCTGAAGAGCAGCTCCTCCTCGGCGATTCCGGTCGCCTCGAATCCGCTGTAGGCCCGACTGTCGTCGTCGTACTCCTGGTCGCACTCCGGCCCCTGACGTTTCCCGACGAAGTCCAGGTTCTCGTAGCCCTCGTCGGCCAGCCGATTCCACAGCAACGACCGCCAACAACCGGTTGATCCGCTGATCGAATCCCCCAGCGGCATGATCGAGACGGTGTCCTCCCCGGTGCGCAACGGCAGCGGAGACTCCTCCGACTGACGCAGTGCCGTGACGCAGGCGGCCAACACCGCCGCACAGGCCAGCCATACCAGCGCCAGCCTCGCGTACTTACTCACTCAGACTCCTCATCGCCGCCCGCGATCGGTTCAGGCCACGGATGGCCGTTGAGTTGTTCCACGCCCAACGGTCGTCAGACACACCCTGACAACGGGGACGGTTGCTCCTCAAGCAAACGCGGGTCGCCCATCGTGAACACCGCGTACATGTTCTGCCAGGCGTCCGACTGCGGGATGAAGATCTCGCTGTGGGCGTGCATTCCGCCGATCTCCTTACCGGCGATCCCCAGGCTCCCCAACGTACGATTCACGTCGTCGAAGGCGTCGGGATCGTCGGGTACCGCACCGGTCATCAACCGCCGTACCCCCGGCAGGGTCGAGACCTCGGCACCATGTCCCAGTCCGGTGATACTCGGGACGTTCTGGACATAACTGATCGGATCACCGGGCGCCATCATGTCATACCGAATCCGGCATGGCCGGGTGTAGTCGTTCGGAGTGGTCACGCCGAATCCGGCGCCGGCGGAGGCCAGGTGCATCACCTGGTCGACGGGCAGTTCCTCGGTCTCGGCCAGACCGACCACCGCGCCACCGTAGGAGTGCCCCGCCAGCGTGATCGTGACGTCGTCACCGACCTGGTGTCGAAGGTCGGCCATGAACGCCGTCAGCGCCACGGCCGCGTCCTGCGACCAGGTGGGGCTCGCCTCCTGAATCCATCCGGACGGGAACGGGGCGCCGGCCCACACGATCATGGCGAGGCTGCCGTCGGTGGCGTCGACGAAACTGCCCGCCCGCTCCGAATAACGGGTGAAGTTGTCGCTGCTGATGAACGCCGACCCGCCGGGGACGATCACTCCCACGTAGCTGGCGTCGGCGAGCTCCCCCACCAGTTCCACCCAGGAGCCCTGTCCGTTGTTGGCCAACGGATCGAAGTAGAGCAGTTCGTGGTCACGTTCGATGACCCGCTGGAAGTCGTGACGAAGTTCGCGGCTCTCACCGGTCCACGGCCGGTCGGGCGAGGGCCAGGACTGGGAGTCGGCGACGGTGGCGACCAGTCGAATCCGGTTGGCGATGGACCGGGACTCATAGGGCGCGCCGCTGAGATTGCCGATCGACGCCGGGAAGACCACGGTCAGCCAGGTGACGGTGTCGGTGGGCAGCAGGTCGAACACCTCGGTCACCGACAGGGCGGCGACCTCGACCTCGGTCAGCCGCGCCAGACCCGCCTCCAGCGGATCGGACGACGCGGCGTCGGGCCGGTTGAGGTTCAACGTCATCGCCAGGTCGGACATGCTCGCGGCGCGTTCGACGGCCTCGTCGGGGGTCAACGTCCAGTATTCGCCGGGCAGATACGTCTCGACCAGGCCGGTCGGGTCGCCGGTCATCTCCTGAGCGACGGCGGCCGCGTCGAGGACGACCGGCTCGGGCTCGGTGGTCGGCCACACCGCCACCGTGAGCAAGGGTGCCGCGAGCACGGCGACCACGATCGACGTCAGTTTGGCCCTTCCGATTCGCTGTGCTCGACTCACCTGAACGAGGGTAACCGCCGATCCCGACATTGCGAACCCTCCGACCGAATCCAGCGGAATCGGGTTCACGGCGCGCTCGGCCGATCACCGGCGACGGACCCGCGACGGCGCGGGCGACCACACGCCGCGATGTGGCGGCGGAGGCGGTCAGGCCAACGACTAGGCCGCGCGGGCGGAGAACCTGGCGCCGTGACGTTGCAGGTCCAGCGGCACCCCGAAGGTCTTGGTGAGGTTGTCCGCGGTCATGACGTCGTCGATGAGCCCGGCGGCCACGATCGCGCCCTCGGACAGCAGCAGAGCGTGGGTGAAGCCGGGCGGGATCTCCTCCACGTGGTGCGTCACCAGGATCAACGCCGGGGAGTCGGGGTCGGCGGCCAGGTCGGACAGGGTTCGCACCAGTTGCTCCCGGGCACCGAGGTCCAGTCCGGCGGCGGGTTCGTCCAGCAGCAGCAGTTCCGGGTCGGTCATGAGCGCGCGTGCGATCTGGACTCGCTTGCGCTCCCCTTCAGACAATGTGGAGTAGCGACGGTCGGCGAGGTGATCGACGCCGAACTGCTTCAGCAGCGCCTTGGCGCGTGCCTCGTCGATCGGGTCGTACTCCTCGTTCCAACGACCCATCACCGCCCACGCGGCGGTGATGACCACGTCGAGAACGACCTCATCGACGGGAATGGTCTCAGAGAGGGCCGCGGTGGAGATGCCGATGCGGGGACGCAACTCGAAAAGGTCCACTTTGCCCAGTTGTTCGTCCAGGATGCGCATCACCCCCGAGGTGGGATGCATTCGCGCCGAGGCCAGGTTCAGCAGGGTGGTCTTCCCGGCACCGTTGGGACCGAGCACCACCCAGCGTTCGTCCAGCTCAACCTGCCAGCTGACATTGTCGAGCAGGGTGGTTTTTCCGCGGCGGACCACGAGGTCGGCGGCGTTGATGACGAGATCAGCTGAGTCCGGCACAGTTGAATACTGCCATGGCGGGGTGGGCGATGTCTTGTTCGCGTGGCCGAAGCGTCAGGCAGGTCTCAATCGCGAGCTACCGGCTGCGTTCATCGTCCGGTTTCACCCGCCGAATACATCGTCCGGTTTCACCGGTTGTATTCATTCTCCGGTTTCACCGGAGGCGTTCCCGCCCCAGAATCCACAGTGCCTCGACGCCGTCCCGCCAGGTGATCTTCTTGCCCTCTTCCCGGGTCCGCGCCCGGTAGGAGATCGGCACCTCGTAGGGGCGGATTCCGCGTCGCAGCAGCTTCGCGGTCACCTCGGCCTCGATTCCGAAACCGCTCGATCGCACCCGCAGCGAGCGGAACAGCCGCACCGGAAGGAGTTTGAAACAGGTCTCCAGGTCACCGATGTAGGAGTTGTAGAACACGTTGGCGGCCAGGGTGATCGCCTTGTTTCCCATGACGTACCAGAACGAATAGGACGCGTGGCTGCCGAAGGTGCGGTTGCCGTAGACGACCTCGGCACGACCCGACAACACCGGCGCCAGCAGGTTCGGAATGTCCTGGGCGTCGTACTCCAGGTCGGCGTCGAAGATGATGAGATAGTCACCGGTCGCGCCGGCGACCCCGGACTTGACGGCGGCGCCCTTTCCCCGGTTGCGGGTGTGGGTCAGCACCGTCACCCGAGGATCGTCGATCTCGGCGATCAGCGGCGCGGTCTTGTCTCGACTGCCGTCGTTGACGATGATCAACTCGATCGGGCAGGGATACTGCACCGCCAGCACGTGCTCCACCGCCTGAACCACCCGGTGCGCCTCGTTGAACACCGGCATCACGATCGACAGTTTCACGGATGTCCGCCGCCCTTCAGCCGCGCCCTTCGGGTGGCACCCAGTCGTTCGGGAGAAATGACCGGTGGACGCGGCCGCGCCGCGGTGCGTTCCCTCCGCAGCGGCGACACCACCAGTTGACGAAACTCCAGGATCGCCTGCCGGTCGGGGTGACCGGAGGTGAGCACTCGGTCCAGCACGGTGCGCGCGTCGCTGCGGGGCAGTTCCTCCAGTCCCGCGATCAGCGGAGCGGGTCCGTCGAGTTCCATCAGTCGAAGCGAGGACTCCGCGGTCAGCAGCCGACGCTCGGAGTCGGTGAGGTCCAACATGTCGAGGATGCCGGTCTCCACGAGACACACCAGCGCCGCCGGTGCCAGTTCCGGGTCCGATCGCACGCGGCGCAACAGTTTCGCCGACGACGGGTCCACATCGTAGAGAAGTTCTAGGATCGCGGCGGCGCGGCTGCGAAGCGGCGTCGACCGCGCCACGTCCAGCAGTGCCTCCAGGTCTCGGTTGTGGGTGTCGAGCCAGTTGGACACCTCGAACGCGGCGGCGTCGGGCGGATAGTGCTGTGTCACCACGCCCAGCATCTCCGGCGCGTCGGTCTGCGCGAGTTCACCGATGAGTCCGGCTTCTCTTCCCTCGGCGAGCATCCGGTCGCGCATCACGAAGGTGGCCAGGTCGGTCAGCGAGACCAGTTCGGTCGGCTGGCGCAGCTCGGCGGCCAGTTCGGCGGTGGTGTCGGGGTCGAAGGGAGACTCGAGTCCGTCGCCGGACAGGTCGGTCAGGAACACCGGATCGGCTTCACCGTAGTCGCGGTGGATCGCCCCCAGCTCGGACAGCCGGTTCCACAGTGCCGTCAGGTCGCGTCGCAGCGATTCGCGGTGGCGGCGGCGCTGTTCCAGTGACAGCTCCTCGATGTCCAGTTCGGCACCGCAGCAGTGCCACCACACGGTCTCCTCCAGCCGTTTGGTCGGCATGGCCGACGGCAGGCTGTACAGCGAGTTGAGGATGTCGGGCAGGATGTCGCGCAGATCTCTGGCCAGCGCGGACTTCCCGCCGGTCTCCACAGTGGGTAGAAATCGGCCGCCCAGTTCCTCGATCGCGTCGAACAGTCGGCGCCACAACGCGAGCGGGTCGCCCAGGATCGGCGCAGCCCGAGCGACCGGGCGCAGTCGCCCCCGATACCGTCGGATCAGGCGAGCCTTCTTCATCCAGTCGACGAAGCGGTCGGCTTCGACGATCTCACTGAGCCCCAGGGTTCCGGCCAATTCCTGCCGGTCGGACTCGGGCAGCCGCCCGGTGTCATCCACCGCGAAGCCGTCGCCTCCCAGCCAGTCGACCAGAGTGCGGGCGCGCCGGGTCACCACGTTTCTCGCGGCGGCATCGGTGAGCCGACGGAGTTCGGGCAGCTCGACCGGCAGTTGCGCCGGTGTGCGTTCCTCGCTGGGCTGCCAGGAGACCGGTCGCATCTGATCCAAAGTGGTCAGTGCGGTGGCGTCGACGCCGATTCCGTCGCGGACGGCTCGCTGTTGAAACGCGCGCAGGGATTCGGGGCCGTCGACGGTGACACCCTGCTGCCGGGCCAATCGGCCCCAGTACCGGTCGGCGCCGAACCGTTCCACATCGGCCAGCGCGGCCGGATAGCGCCACAGGGCCTCGTCGATGGCGGCCTCATTGTCGGTCAGGGTCCCGCCGCGCGGGTCTCGCAGGCCGTAGTCACTGATGAACCGCAGCAGGTGGCGCAGCACTTCGGGCGCGCCGGACAGATCCTGGTTGTCGACATCGAGGTAGCGGGGAACCCACTCGAGAAGGAAGTACCGGATGTGCCAGGGCTGCCAATAGGTCAGCCGACCGTCACTGGAGAAGTGCCGGGAATCGAAGGCCGAATGGATGAGCCGAGCGTCGACGGGGCCGATGATCTCGCCCGACCAGGCCAGACAGCGCCGCGTCAACAGCGTGCGAGCAGCGTGATATTCATCGCGCTCCTCGATGTCGAAGCATGTCCGCACGCCAGTTGTTCCCCCCTCTCACCATCGCCGACCATGGTAGGCCCGAGATCACCGGTAGCCTGACGAGGGTGACCGATACCAATAATCCATTCTTTACGCCCAGCACCCTGCCCTACCAGCTGCCACCCTTCGCGGCCATCAACGAATCCCACTATCTTCCCGCCTTCGAGCGCGGTATGGCAGACCAGTTGGCGGAGGTCGACGCCATCGCCTCCAACCCGGAGCCGGTCACCTTCGACAACACGATCGTGGCATTGGAGAAGACCGGCGACATCCTTCACCGGGCCCTGCGTGTCTTCTACAGCGTTGTCTCCGCCAACACCAATCCCGAGATCCAGGAGATCCAGAAGGCGGTCGCGCCGAAGTTCGCCGCCCACAACGACGCCATCCGGCTGAACGATCGCCTGTTCACCCGGGTCAAGGACCTCTACGACCGCCTTGACGAGCTGGACCTGGACGCCGAGCAACAGTGGCTGCTGCGCCGGTATCACCTGGACTTCGTTCGCGCCGGCGCTGAATTGTCGAATGAGGACAAGGACCGGTTGAAGGCGTTCAACGCGGAGATCTCGACGCTGTCGACACAGTTCTCCCAGAACCAGTTGGCCGCCACCAACGAGGCCGCCGTCATCCTGGATGACGTGTCCGAACTGGATGGCATGTCGGGCGACGCCATCTCCGCCGCTTCCAAGGCCGCCGAGTCCCGGGGCCTGGACGGCAAGTACCTGCTGACCTTCTCGAACTTCAGCGTTCACCCGCAGCTGGCCAATCTCACCGACCCCGCCGTCCGCGAACGCGTCTACCGGGCATCGATCACCCGAGGCAACTCCGGAGGTGACACCGACAACTCGGCGACCCTGCTTCGCCTGGTGAAGGTCCGCGCCGAGCGCGCCCGGCTGCTCGGCTACGACAACCACGCCGAGTACACCATCGCCGACCAGACCGCCGGAACCCCGCAGGCGGCTCTGGACATGCTGCGTCGACTGGCGCCGGCCGCGGTTGCCAACGTCCACGCCGAGGCCGCCGAGCGCGCCAAGGTGCTGGGACAGGACGCCATCGCGCCGCAGGACTGGTCGTTCGCGACCGAGAAACTGCGGAAGGAACGGTACGACTTCGACGCCGGGGAACTGCGTCCGTACCTCCAGTTGGAGCGGGTCCTCCAGGACGGCGTCTTCTACGCCGCCAACCAGGTGTTCGGTCTGACGTTCACCGAACGCCCCGAGCTGCTCTCCTACCTTCCGGAGGTGCGGGTCTTCGAGGTGTTCGACGCCGACGGTGAGGCCCTGGGCCTGTTCTGCGCCGACTTCTTCACCCGGGACTCCAAGAACGGTGGAGCCTGGATGAACTCGTTCGTCAACCAGTCCCACCTCACCGGGGACAAGGCGGTCGTCAGCAACAACCTCAACATCCCCAAGCCGCCGGAGGGGCAGGAGGCGCTGCTGACCTTCGACGAGGTCACGACCATGTTCCACGAGTTCGGCCATGCCCTGCACGGCCTGTTCTCCAACGTCACCTACCCGCGTTTCTCCGGCACCGCGGTCCCCCGCGACTTCGTGGAGTTCCCCTCCCAGGTCAACGAGATGTGGTCGACCTGGCCCGAGATCCTGCCCAACTACGCCAAGCACCACGAGACCGGTGAACCCATGCCGCAGGAGCTCATCGACCGGCTGCTCGAGTCGCAGACGTTCAACGAGGGGTTCGCGACCACCGAGTACCTGGCGTCGGCGCTGCTGGACCTGTCCTGGCACCTGTTGTCGGCCGATGAGGTACCCGAGGGTGACGACGCCCGCGCGGTGGTGGCCGAGTTCGAGGCCGCCGCACTGCGCGACGCCGGCATCGCGGTGGCCGAGGTGTCGCCCCGGTACCGCTCGACGTACTTCGGGCACGTCTTCGGTGGTGGCTACGCCGCCGGGTACTACTCCTACATCTGGAGTGAGGTCCTGGACGCCGACACCGTCGCCTGGTTCAAGGACAACGGCGGGCTCAGCCGGGAGAACGGCGATCACTTCCGCTCTTCGCTGCTGTCACGCGGCGGCAGCCTCGATCCGATGCAGCAGTTCCGTGACTTCACCGGACGCGACCCCCGCATCGAGCCGCTGCTGCGCAAGCGTGGCCTCGATTCCGCGATCTAGTGGCCCGGGTTCAATCCCACCTCACCCGTCCCGGTGGCACCACCCTCGTGGTGCCACCGGGACGGGCTCCCGGTTGGGCCAAATGACCGACCGCACCGACAACTGGCGGTAACCTCCCAGGCATGGGTTCGCCAGCTCGCAAAGATTCTCTCGCAGATTCGGGGGTTCTCCCTACTGTGCGAGGGCCGCGATACGGCGATCCTGGAGAGCGCTGTGACCGCTCTAACGACAGGGTTCGCGTTGAAAACGCCTGAAGCACCTTCGACAGTCGCCCCGCCAATCAAACGCGGCAGCGACTACAGTCGCCTGACGCGACTGGTTCGCGAGGCCGGACTGCTGCGTCCTCGTCTCGGCTACTACGCCGTCGCGATCGGGCTCAACGCCGCACTGTTCATCGGCGGCTGGGTCGCGTTCTTCATCATCGGACAATCCTGGATCATTCTGCTGGTCGCCGTCCTCATGGCGATCTCCTCGGCGCAGTTGGGCTTCCTCGGGCACGAGATCGGCCACCGCCAGGTCTTTCGTACCCGCCGGGTCAGCAACGCGGTCGGACTGGTGGTGGGCAACCTCGCCATCGGTTTGGGCATGGGCTGGTGGAACGACAAGCACAACCGGCATCACAGTCGCCCGAACAACGTCGACCACGACCCCGATGTCGGTCCGGGCGCACTGGTGTGGACGCCCGAGCAGGTCGCGGACCGGCGTGGAATCGCCCGGGTGTGGGCTCGGTGGCAGGGCCGGCTGTTCTTCCCGTTGCTGCTGCTGGCGGGCCTGAACCTTCACATATCGAGCTTTCGGGCGCTGCCGAGGCTGTCGCGAAACCAACGCGCCGTTGAGTTCTCGCTATTGACGATCCACTTTGTTGCTTATTTCGCCGCGCTCGTCCTGGTTCTGTCACCGGGACAGGCGATTGCGTTCTTCCTGGTTCACAAATGCCTTTTCGGACTGTATCTGGGGTCCACATTCGCCCCCAATCACAAGGGAATGCCTTTGTTGACCGGCGACGATCAATACGATTATGTGCGTCGTCAGGTTTTGACCTCACGCAACATCAAAGGCAGTTGGTTCATCGATCTGGCGATGGGCGGGCTGAACTATCAGATCGAGCATCACCTGTTTCCCAGCATGCCGCGACCTGCGCTTCGGGACTCACAGGCCATTGTCGAGCAATTCTGCCGGGATAATTCCATTTCGTACTGTCAGACGGGTCTGATCGAGTCCTACCGAATCGCCACGGGACACCTTGACGTGGTGGGCAACTTCGACACCGCACGTGGTGAGCGACAACCGGTCTCGTAACCGCATCACACGACAGACATCCGACGCACTCGTGACGACTTCCAGGTCACGAGTGCGTTTCTCATTTCCCGGTGACCGAAATCCCAAGGCACACCCCATAATCACGCGGGCTGAGAAGGTTCATGTGGAGCTACCTGTTATTAACCTTCTCCTTGCCAAGGTTCACTGCTTGTGGGTATCGTCCATGCGTCGAACCAGGGTCGCCTCCGCCTGATGCTCCATAGTGGCATTTTCGACATGCCCGGTGGCTGAAGGCTTCCCTCACCCCCAAAGCCCCTCACGGAGGATGCATGAGACGAGTTCGCGCACTGATCGGCGTCGCCACCGCGGCGGCGCTGACGATTGGATTGGCGGCCTGCAACGGCGGCTCCAATTCAGCCGAGGACAACCGCATCGATGTCTGGATCGGCTTCACCGACTACCGGCTCGACTGGGCGAAAGAGCGCGCCGTCGAGTTCGTGGAGAAGCACCCCGAATACACGGTCAACGTCGAAGGCTACGACAGCTACGAGGTCCTCTTCGACGCGCTGACCGCCGCCTCTCAGCAGGGTGACCCGCCGACGATCGTTCAGAACTTCGAGGCGGCCACCCAGGAATCCCGCGACGCGGTCAACGCCGACGGCGAACGCCTCTTCATCCCCGTTGAGGAGGCCATCGACGGACGCGACGAGATCCTCGGCGAGCCGGTCGTGCTCAACGACATCGTCGACGCCGCCCGCAACTACTACACCGTCGACGGGCAGTTCAGCTCGATGCCCTGGAACACCTCGACTCCGGTGTTCTACTCCAACTCCACCTACCTGGAGGAGGCCGGCATCGAGGAACCGCCGGCGACGTGGGAGGACCTCCGGGACGCCTGCGACAAGATCATGAAGCTCGACGACGGCCCCAAGAACTGCGTCAGCTGGCCCAACCACGCGTGGTTCCCCGAGCAGGTGCTCGCCGAGCAGGGTGGCCTGCTGGCCGACCAGAGCAACGGACGTGATGGTCGGGCCGAGAACATCGACCTGACCTCGCCGGAGTGGTTGTCGTTCATCGAGTACTGGCAGGAGATGTACGACGAGGGTTACTACTACTACTCGGGTGTCCAGGAGGACTGGGACGGCCCGAAGAACGCCTTCGGCGGCCAGGAGGTCGCGTTCCTGATGACCTCCTCCGGTGACGCCACCGCCGTGGTCTCCGAAGCCGAGCAGGTCGGATTCGGCGTCGACGTCACCCGCTACCCGGTCTTCGCCGACGCGCCGTACAGCGGCAACCTGATCGGCGGCGCGACCCTGTGGCTGGTCGACGGACTGGGCGAGTCCACTCAGGATGGCGCCCTGGCGTTCATGCAGTACCTGAACAACCCCGAGAACGCCGCCGACTGGCACCGCACCACCGGATACATTCCGATCACCAACTCCGCCGTGGAGCTGCTCGACGAGGAGGGCTGGTACGACGAGAATCCCTACCAGCGTGTCGCCACCGACCAGCTGGCCCTGTCCGACGGTTCACCGGCTGCCGCCGGTGTCCTGCTGGGCAGTTTCGTCGCCATCCGCGCGCAGGTGACTCAGGCGGTCGAGGACATCCTGACCACCGGAGCCGATCCGGCCGAACGGTTCGCCGAGGCCGAGGCCAGCGCACAGTCCCTGTTGGACGATTACAACTTGCTCTACACGGAATAATCCACAGTGACTCTCTATCCGCAAATGCTGCCGCTGTTCCTGGTAACAGCGGCAGCCGGAGCACTGATCGGCCGGATGGTCTGGCGTTCCGCCGGGCTGTCCGGCCGTGCCGGTGCGCTCATCGTCGGACCCGCCGGTCTGTTGGGTCCACTGTTGACCATGGTTCCGCTGGAGTCGTGCACCTTCGAACCCGGTCGCGACGCCATGGACTACGCGGTCGGAACGGTCGCCTTCTTCGGCGGCGCGGGCATTCTCATCACCGCGGTGGCCTGGATCGGCCGAGCACTGTCGATGCCCGGCGGCCTATCCGGCATGGACAAGAGTGATCAGGCCGGAACCTACCGAAACCGGCCGATCGTCCCCTGGATGCTGCTGGTCCCCAGCCTGGTCATCCTGGCGATCTTCCTCTACTACCCGTTGTTGGAGACGCTTCGGCTGTCGACCCACCTGGTGCGACGCGGCGCCCCCAAGGAGCCGTTCGTCTGCGTCGACAACTACACCGCGCTGTTGGGCCCCAGCCTGGAGTGGTGGCTACTGGCCGCCATCGGCGGGTTGGCGCTGACCGCGGCGGCCACCTGGTTCTCGCAGCGTTCCGACCAGGACGGGCTCAGCGACTGGCCCCACCGGTGGCGCCGGATGCGCGGCCTGTTCGTGATCCTCACGGTCCTGGCTGCGACGGCGTCGGTCTTCGGTTCCGGGTACCGCCCGGTGTTCACCACGACGCTGATCCTCACCGCGGGCACCGTGCTGATCGGACTGGCGCTGGGATTGGGCATCGCGATGCTGGTGTCCCAACCGATCCGGGGCCGGTCGATCTACCGGACCCTGTTGATCTGGCCGTACGCGATCAGTCCGCCGATCGCCGGAATCCTGTTCTTCGTCATGTTCGATCCGTTGACCGGCATCGTCGGACACGTATACGAGACCCTGACGCCGTGGGACATGCCCAACTATCGGACCGATCCGACGTTGGCGCGAGCCGTGGTGATCATGGCCAGCGTCTGGAAGACACTGGGCTTCACCATCCTGTTCTACATCGCCGGACTCCAGAACGTGTCCACCCAGATGCTGGAGGCCGCTCACATGGACGGCGCGAACGCCTGGCAGCGGTTCCGCCACTTCATCCTGCCGAGCCTGACGCCGATCACGTTCTTCCTGATCGTCACGAACGTGACCTACGCGTTCTTCCAGGTGTTCGGCACGATCGCGTACCTGACTCGCGGCGGCCCCTCCGGGGCCACCACCGACGCGATGACGTCGATCATCGACCAGTCTCGGGGCAACATCGGTGACGGCGCCGCCGGTTCGCTGGTGTTGTTCGCGATGGTTCTTGCCGTGACGGCCTGGCAGTTCCGGGCGACCGGCCGACGCGTCCACTACGGAGGTTGACAAGGCAATGGCTGTCAATGTGACTACCGCGGCCGACGACGTGGAATCGGAGTCCACGTCGCGACCACGACGAGTGGCCAAGCGTCGACGCCGCACCTGGCATCTGCACCTGACCCTGTCCATCATCTGCGCGGTGTCGTGCGCGCCGGTCCTGTACGCCATCCTGGTGTCCACACAGAACAACGCACAGATGATCAACTTCGATCTGACGATCGGAGAGTCGTTCCTCGCCAACGTCAACACGGTGTGGAACGACCGGGCTCTGGGTGGCTACATGATCAACTCCGCGATCATGGCCGTCATCATCGCGGTGGGAAAGTCGATCACCGGGCTGCTGGCCGGCCTGGCCTTCGTCTACTTCCGCTTTCCCGGCCGCTGGATCGTGTTCTTCTTCGTCCTCGTCACCTTGATGATGCCGACCGAGATCTCGATTCTGGCGCTGTTCGAGGTGACATACGATCTCGGGATCTCCGGGTCGATGGCCGGATTGACGATTCCGTTCCTGGCCTCGGCCACCGCGGCGTTCCTGTTCAGGCAGCACTTCGCCAATCTGCCCGCCAACCTCTCCGAGGCGGCGCAATTGGACGGTGCCAATCCGATCCAGTTCCTGGTCCGGATTCTGGTGCCGCTGTCGTGGAACGTGTTGGGCGCGTTGATCGTGATCGAGTTCCTCTACGGCTGGAACATGTACCTGTGGCCGCTGCTGACCGTCAGCAACCGGGACAATCAGGTCGTCCAAGTCGGACTGGCCACATTGCAGCAGTCCGGTGAGGGACAGATGTACGGGCCGCTCATGCTGGGTGCCCTGATCGCGTCGATCCCACCGATCCTGGTGTTCCTGGCGTTGCAGCGACCGTTCATGCGCGGTTTCGCGATGGCGCGCGACAAGTAGACCTGTGGCATGCAACGGTGTCGGTCCGGCCTTCCGGTCGGGCCGACACCGGCTGGGTATAGTGCGCGGCGACCACGACGAGGAAGCGACCACTGTGACTGAGACCAATCCCGACCGCGGACGCATCGAGTTGTCCGGTGCGTTGAACCTGCGTGATCTCGGCGGCCACCGCACCGCCGACGGAACCCTGGTGACCAGAGGGCGACTGTACCGATCGGATGCGCTCGCGAAGCTCACCGATGAGGATTTCGAGCAGGTCACCGGACTGGGATTGCGACTGGTCGTGGACTTCCGCACCGAGGACGAGGTCAGCGCGAACGGGGCCGACCGGCTGCCCGCCGCCGTTCGGCGACTCGCGCTGCCGGTCGGCGGCGGGAGCATCCAGCAGTTCTACCACCTGGCCGTGGACGGTGATCCGGCCAAACTGCGTGAGACTCTGGGTGATGGTGGCGCGCAACGGATCATGATGGACATCAACCGCGGTTTCGTCTCCAATGAGGAGGAACGTGGCAATTTCGGCCACGCACTTCGTCAGATGGTCGACGACGAGCTCCCGTTGCTGTTCCACTGCACCGCCGGCAAGGACCGCACCGGCTGGATGGCCGCGATCGTGCTGTCCCTGCTGGGCGTTCCGCGTGAGGCGATTCTGGCCGACTACCTCGCCTCCAATGAGTACCTCCTTCCGGTGGTCACCCAGTACCTGACGGCGTTGTCGTCCACCGGCCTGGAGACCTCCCTGTTTCGCCCGGTCCTGGAACAGCGTCCGGAGTACCTGCTGGCCGCCTTCGACGAGGCCGACCAACGCTACGGCTCCTTCGAGAAGTTCGTGACGACCGGACTCGGCGTCGACGCGGCGGCGGTCGAGCGGTTGCGGCGACAGCTCACCGACTGATCCGGCTCGGCCTATCGCCCCCGGCCGGCGCCGGTTGGGGCAGCCCTGATGCTGGGGGGATGAGGTGGATCGGCGATCCTCTAGCATCTATTCCGTCATACAGGAGGTCTCGGCATGGTGTTCTGGGAGCAGCTGGGTCTGCTGGGTTTGGCGCTGCTTCTCGGTCTGGTCATCGGCGCCGAGCGGGAGTATGAGGGCAAGGCCGCCGGAATGCGCACCCACGCGCTGATCGCGATCGGGTCGGCGTTGTTCGTCATGGCGGGAAGGTTCGGTTTCGACATAGCCGCCGACTCCCTGGGAGCCGATCCGGCTCGTATCGCCGCGCAGGTCGTGTCGGGCATCGGTTTTCTCGGGGCCGGCGTGATCTTCTTCCAGCGCAACCTGGTGTTCGGAATGACCACCGCCGCCTCGATCTGGGTGACCACGGCGATCGCGATGGCGTGCGCGGCGGGCATGCCGCTCATCGCCATCGGCGTGACCTTGATGCACCTGGTGGTGGTCGTGGGTCTCAATCCGATGGAGCGGCTCATCAGTCGCTTCGCGAAACGGTCCGGGCGACTGCAACTGACCTACGACTCCGGGACCGCGCTGGCCGCCGCCCTGGCGATGTGCACCAGCCAGGGGTTCACGGTCACCGAGGTCAGCACCGAACGATCCCTCGAGGGGTCGCGCTCCACCAAACTGACGCTGCGGGGACGCGGCTCGATCGCCAAACTCACCTCGGACCTGAGCCAGGAGGCGCATGTCCTGGGTGTGACCCTGGAGGAGCTGTAACCTCAGCGGTCGAACGGCGAGCGGTCAGCCGGCGACGCGAATGGCCAGGACGGCGACATCGTCGCGAATCCGGGCTCCGAAGGCGTCCAGGTCGGTGTCGATGAACTCGGCCAACTCCACCGTCTCCATTCGCCCGACCTCGGCGAGGCGGTGCCCCAACCGGTCCACCAGCGGGTAGAACCTTCCCTTGCGGTCGCGAGCCTCGATGACCCCGTCGGTGTAGGCCAACAGCAGGTCGTCGCCGGCCAGACTCACGGTGATCGTCGCGACCTCGCTGGCCAGCTGGCCGCTCAATCCGAGCGGCGGGCCGGGTGGGGCGTGCAGTTCACGCACCTCACCCTGCCGCAACAGCAGGGGCGTCGGGTGGCCGTAGGTGACGATGCGGACTTCGCGATTGCCCGGCGGGAACTCCATCATCAGCGCGGTCGCGAACGAGGTGGCCCACTCGTTTCGTCCGGCGTTGTCCCAGGTCATGCGTCTCTCCAGGCGTGCGCCCAATCGGTCGAGGTCCGGGTCGTCGAGCACACCCTCACGAAAGCTTCCCAGCAGCGCCGAGACCGTCGAGACCGCGTCGAGGCCATGCCCTTTGACGTCCCCGACGATCACTCGTACGCCGTAGGAGGTGTTCTGCACGTCGAACAGGTCGCCGCCGACCATGGTGTCCTGTTCGGCGGGTCGGTACCAGGCGGCGCAGCGCAGCGCCCCGATCTCGTCGGGAATGTTGGGCAGCACCGCCAACTGGGCGGCCTCTGCCACCGTGTTCACCCGCACCAGGCGGGCGCTGTATCTCTCACGAACCCAGGCCATGAGGACGCTCATCAGGCAGATGCCGACCAACATGGACAGTCCGTCGGTGTCGGTGTCGTAGACCGAGGAGTCACTGCCGCCGTACAGATACAACGACGAGAACAACGCGATGCTGCCCGCCGAGACGAGGCTGGTGAACAGTGGCCCGTTCATCAGTGCCGCCAGTGGAGGCATCGCCACGACCGCGAAGGTGAACTGGACGTCGTCGGGAGTGAGCAGGTGCGCTGGCACCAGGGCGATCAGGACGACGAGAGGCAACCAGCGCGCCCAGCGCGGGGCACGTTCGCCGGGTAGCGCCTTTCGCGTTGTCAGCTGAAGCACCACGGTCCTCCCGTTGTCCCCGATCCGCGAGTGACCGGGTATCTGGATTCTCTCCGACATCGATGCTTCACGAGTCGTTTCCACAGGTTGGGCTGCCGACGGCGCGATATCGGGCGGTCGTTTCGGGGGTGCGCCACACCGCTCCCGAATTATAGATACACTCACTATCGATAGCGGATAGTTTGAATATCTATGGAGGCTTCCATGGCCGAGACCCTCTTCACGCTGGTGTTCCCACTGGCCGTGCCGTTCTGGTTCATGATGATCGTGCTGCCGACCTGGCGATGGACCCGGCGCATCGTGACATCACCGCTGATCGCGCTGCCCGCCGCCGCGATCTACGTCGCCCTGCTGATCCCACAGATCGATGTGGTGTTTCCGGCGGTCACCAGCCCGAGCCTGGCCGGTATCGCCGAACTGATCGGAACTCCCGAGGGCGCCGCGCTGGCGTGGGCGCACTTCATCGCCTTCGACCTGTTCGTCGGCGCCTGGATGTATCGCGATGCGCGGGATCGGGGCATCCACCCGGTGATCATGGCGCCGACCCTGGTACTCACCATCCTGGTGGCACCGGCGGGTTTCGCCATCTACCTGGGGATACGCCTGCTGGGCAGGCGCCGAGCGGCGGACCCCGCCACACTGTCGGCCGACTGATCAGCCACAGCGGCGGCGTCGAACACGACGCGCGGTGAGGAAGGACGGCGGCGCCCCGTGGTGGACCACGCCCGGGGCCGGGGCGCGGCCTCGCCGCCGCTGAGACTCGTCTCGATTCGCCAGGTCGCCCGCAGGGCGTCACGACGACGAGCCTCGATCCTCACCGCGCAGGAGAACGCCCGGAACCGATGCCCGGGCACGGTTGCCGTCAGCTCACTCCGCAGGTCGGCGCCGACCAGAATCGGCTGGGCCGGGTGTCGAGGTGAACGTGGTCGTTGTGTCCGGGATAACCGGGGCCGAGAATTCCGGCGAAGCCGTGGTTGCGAGCCTGCTTCGCCAGGGTGCAGAACGAGTGCGAACCGACCAGGTCGGCGGCGTCGCCGTAGAGGTGACGACTGTTGGTCGCGCCGCCCACCGCGCTGTTGCACGAGGTGCTGCGGAATCCGCTGCTGATGTTGATCGGACGGTCGCCCAGCGCGTGGCGCAGCGCCTCCAACTTCCACATGGTGCGCAGCGCGTTGGCCTTGGCCGTATCGGCGCTGACCCGGCCACCGGCCCAGGTGCTGTTGCAGCGGTTCAGCTCGGCATAGGTGAAGTGGATCGGAGTGTTGTCCGAGCTCTGAATCGAGTAGATCTTGCTGAAGGTGCTGGGCCCGGCGACTCCGTCGGCACCCAGGCCGTACGCCTGCTGGAACCGGGTGACCGCCGCCTTGGTCGCCGGCCCGAATGATCCGTCGAGAGCCAATACGGCACCGTATCCGGGGTATCCGGCTACGCGGATCTGTAGCTGAGTGACATCAGCGCCGGACATGCCTTCCTGAAGCGTGCGTGGCCACGAGTATGCCGCGTGCGCCGTTCCACCGGTCAATCCAATGACCGCGGCCGTCGTCGGCACCGCCACCGCAGCCGTGAGGAACGAACGCCTTGATGTTTTGGACATAACTGGGTTTCCCTCCAGTGTGGTGTAAGTCGCCGGGCGAGCGACTTGAGCTATCAGAATGCCCGACGGGACCCCAAAGGTCAAGAAACTCATAGATACTTAAATAGCATGAAACTTTTCTACATCGCCCTCGGGGAAAACTCACACCGATCTCACGACACCCCGAATCGGATACCGCGTCCGACCACGCGATCGGGGCCTGACCTCGACGGGGACCGACTACTCAGTAGGTACACCCCAGCGAGTGAGCCCCCATGGCAATGGCTGCGATGAATCGCACGACAATCACAGCAAAAAGGAATGTCCAATGCGAATATTGCCCGATCGCACCAACCTGCGGGTACATTCCACACCATTGCCGAACCATTTATC
>Ga0233365_1000177_pt1 | contig 31869 bp, 33 predicted proteins | sample ElkDunMinimDraft_27_FD_191535 | JGI IMG/M metagenome (GOLD analysis project Ga0233365, IMG submission 191535) | Fecal eukaryotic communites from dung pellets of Tule Elk in California, USA - Elk Dung C36 | ecosystem: Host-associated > Mammals > Digestive system > Large intestine > Fecal | place...
CGCAACTATGGTTTTTTTTTTGCCAGTGCCGGCCCCAGCAAGCACTAGAAGGTGCTTGCCCTCAAATGTCGCTGCTCTTCTTTGCGAGTCGTTTAAATCGGTCATACTTCATCAATAAGTCGCATTGTTGGTTTTATTTTCAACTGCCTAAAAACGTTAAACCGTTAGTAGTACAGCTATTTTAAAGACAATGCGTTTTCAAATTTCGTACATAAAAATACACTTTTAAAATAAAAGTACAATGCATCTGAACGACATAGGTCGGGTTATCATAACATTTTTTGTAGAGAATGCTTTGATCGATAAATTTTCTCTGCTTAAAATATTTTCACTATATATTGAATGCGGATATGGACTACTAAATTCAATATAGATTTTAAAGAGTCGCAATCACAGCGATGAAAATTCAAATATTTTAAAATCGTGGAAAAAATAAATTGCAGATCATTGTATAGGTCTAATTGTATTTCATTTAAAAAAGTACCAGTCTTGTTACTATTTATTACGGAGTTATTTTATAAACTTTGTGGCAAAGTCAAGATAGGTTTTTAAAGACTCTAGTACAAAAGAAGCAGTATCTTCTTTAATCAGTTCTCCTTTTTCATTAAAATAATCCTGAACGTTTGGCAGATATACTTCGGGTTGTTGCAGCGCGGGCATATTAAGAAAGGTAAGTGTTTGTCTCAAGTGGTGGTTGGCTCCAAAACCACTTATACCGCTCACCGATGATGATATCACAAAACAAGGTTTGCCATCCCACACATTTTTACCATAAGGTCTTGAACCTACGTCCAGTGCATTTTTCAATGCTGCAGGTACAGACCTGTTATGCTCTGGGGTTACAAATATAATACCGTCTTTATCTTTTACTTTTTTTCTGAAACTTGAATAGTTTTCAGGCTCGTCCGCTTCATCATAATCTTGATTATATAATGGCAGATCTGCAATGTTGATAGTTTCAAGACTATAGCCTTCTGGTGCTTTCGATATTAAAAAATCTGCTATTTTCTTTGTGTAGGCATCTTTTCTAATGGAACCTACAATAATGCCTATCGATTTCTTCTTCATAATTTATTGTTTAAATTAATAAATATTTTAGTTAGTAAATTGAATATGTATTCAGTGCTAAATCATATTCCTATTCTAAAAATACGATTTTAAATCGTATTTTTTAAATTCTCTGCGATAAAATGCTGATGAAAAATTTCACAAATCGATGGATGGTCAAAAACCACATTATTTATGAAATAGATAGTATAAAAATCAGATAGTTTAAGTTGTGGAACATGCGTAAAACCGTCATAATATTTTGTAGGTGTTTTTGGCTTTATTTGTATTAGTTGCTTTTTTATCAATTTAATTTGTAATAGTATCAAAGTTGATAAATTAATAAATTCTACTTTTACAAAAATGTAAAAACCAAATATCTCACCAGTATGTTTAAATATGAAGAAATGATGCTCATTAGGCAATGCCTACTCGAAAAAGTGGATCAAAATTTAAAAAAGTTAAGAAAACATAATCAAGAATCTTTGCAAATGGTTGCTATCGTTAAAAAAATTAATCTTCTTTTAGATATACCCCAAATCTAGAAAACTAAAAACTCCTAAACAGGGAGTTTTTAGTTTTTATTGCAAGTTACCTTTAAACTTACAATCCAAAAATAGAACAGTTTAAAAAGGCGCAGGTTTCAACTGTAAAATTTTTATAGTGTAATGAATGTGACCTACCACAGGCAGCAGTTTATAAAAAGTTTTTTCTCTGCAAGCTGACTAATGTGTTAAACAAAAAGCAAAAAGCACGTGCTAATAAACACAGATGCTTTTCCATAACCAAAAAAATATAGTGCAGGTTCAAGCCTGTGTTTTTGTATTTCAAAATATTTAGAAAAAACAAAAGAGGTTACAAATGTCACCTCTTACAACGTAAATCAAACCTTGATGATACTGAAAGGAATTATAAAAATACCTGCAATTTCTCACAGGTATTTCACTAAGTAACAATTACATTAATTCTGTCATCACTCAAATATATAATTTTTTTCATAATAAAAAAAGGATTGCATTAACAATCCTTTCCTCCTTATAAAAACATAATACCATTAATAAATAGATTAAGTTGATAATTATGTGTTTCAAAAATAGTAATAAAAATGACTTAACAAAAATAAAAGTAGATTGTTAGCAGCTTTCGATAATCGACAAAATAACCAAATATTATTTCACAATCTCGGAACATAATAGTTCATACCTGATTTAAAGAAGTTACCTGTAGTGTGATATAAAAATTAAAATAAAATTATTTTTAGTTTTAAGTTACATGCTGTCAGTTAAGTACTTAATCAAATAATTCTGTTTAATCATTAAATTTTATTGTTTGCGTAATTTTAGGTTATCGATAAAAAAAAAGTTGTGCTTCGGTCTTAACTATGTAGTGGATATTTTTAAGATTATTTGAAATGATTTATACAGTTGTATAAGATCTATGAACTTTACCATTTATTAAAAATGTCGATGAAAACAAAAAACTAATTTTTGTTGTAGCATTTTGTTTAATTATATTATAATTAGTTTTTTATTTTTATTAATTGTTTACTGTATACAATTTAAACCTAAATTAGATTTACAAAGAAGTTACTATGCCTAAAAACAATTCAATTACATTAAATACCATGGATTACAGAAGTGGAATTGATGTCGGTATTTGGGACAGATCCACACCAGGTATAATAAAAGCGCTTGAACCTCACAGGCACGATCACTATACCTGTATGTTGATCGAAGCTGGTAAGCTTGAAGTTGTATTCGATTTTAATCATTTAGAAATGTCGGGGGGTACATTTTTTGTTTCTCCTCCTGGACAGGTCCATCAGATTCTGAACACTTTTGGTGCTACAGGTTATTATGTGTCTTTTGAAAGTCATCACCTCACTAAATCCGCACAGGAAAGTTTATGGAAATCCGTAGGGGATACCATGCTAATTGTACTCTCCACTATTGAACAGGAGTGGTTTAGAGCCATCTTCGATTCAATGCTAAAATTGCCAGACCTGAATGCGGGCATATATAGACAAGTTGAAGAACCTTTACTTTCGGCTATGGTAGAGCAAGCAACAGTATTGTATCATAAATCATTGATTAATTCTGAAAGTTTAAGTGTACGTTCAATAAGTATCTCCAAGGAATTTATGAATCTTGTAAAATCAAATTTCCGAACTTTTAAACGCCCTTCCGAATACGCAGAAAAGCTAAATATTACTGTTGCACACTTAAGTGATACACTTAAAAAAGTAACTGGACTGTCTGCTTCACAAATCATCCAAAAGGAAGTGATGAACGAAGCACAAAGATTGCTTTACTATTCAGAAGCCAGTATTAAAGAAATTTCTTATCAGCTGGGATATCTGGACACAAAGTATTTTGTCAGACTGTTCACAAAAAAATCGGGTTGTTCGCCAAGTGAATATCGGAAAATATTCGCTAAAAAATCAGATTAGAAATATAGTAATTGTATAATTCCTTGTTTTGTCCACCTTATACCTCAATTTGTGAGTGTAAATGAATACTGAAATTTCTCAATTTTGTAAAATATAAAGAGTAGAGTAGTACAACTCAATTCATTTTAATCAGCTTTCCAATAAATAGTTAACAAATTATATATGAGAATTTTAGTAATAGGTGGTACAGGTCTTACAGGAAGACTTGTGACAAAAAAATTAGAGGAACTGGGGCACATCGTAATTATAGGTTCCCCTTCGCATGGTGTAGATATATTTACAAGTAAAGGACTCAAGGAAGCTTTAAACGGAACCGAAATAGTTATTGATCTGTCTAATTCATCTTCTCCAGATGGCGAAAATGCACTCCGCTTTTTTGAGATCGCAGGAAAGAATCTTGTTAAAGAAGAATTGACTTCCAGTGTTAAGCATCACATCGTATTATCAATTGTAGGTACAGATGATGCATTGGAGATTGGTTATCTAAAAGCAAAGAAACTTCAGGAAGATACAATAAAAAAATCTGGGTTACCTTATACAATTATTCGGTCAACACAGTTTCATGACCATGTGGAAGCTATCATACAGGTACAGGGGAAGGGTGATAATGTTATTGTATCAAAACTGGACTATCAGCCTATTGCACTTGAAGATGTTGCCTATTTTATCGTAAGATTTTCTTTGGAAGAACCCAAAAATGATATTGTAGAAATTGCGGGGCCGCAACGTGGGAAAATGGTGGATTTTGTCTCTAAATATATCGATATTACCGGTCAGAATAAAAAGGTCGTTATAGACAATGAAAGTAACTATATGCATTTTAATGTTCCTACTTCTCTTCTGGTCCCTTCTGGTCAATTTAATACCGGTAGAACACTTTTTGAGGACTGGGCAACTAAAACACTTAAAACAGATAGCGTTTAAGATTGTAATTTTGCTTCCATAATTATAAAAATTTAAATGTGTTCAGCACTTCTGGATTTATTCATTTACGTCGTCTTAGTTTTTTTTAGATAAAAAAAATAAGCAACCAAACCGCTCGGTTTATCAGCAAAGTACGCAGCTTTAAATTTTATTGCAAAAACTCCGTGTGAATATTGTAAGCCCCGCACCAATCAAAACTGAAATACTGACCAAACCCGGATTGGATGAAAAAGTATTGGAACGTTTGAATGATTAGATGATTAATAAAATTCCGTTGAAGAAAATGGGATCTGTAGAAGATTTTGCTAAAGCTGTTGTTTATTTATCTGATAATGATGCGGCTAATTTTGTGAAAGGAACTGAAATCCTGATCGACGGCGGAATGATTTTAAGGCCAAATATGTAAGCGGTATATTTAAAATGTTGCTATAATTGCAAAACGTCTCTATTTAAGCTCTAAATAAAGTAAATCCATTATATTAAAGACGAACATTGTTCGTCTTTAATATTTAAATAGCTCAAACCATAAGTATAAATAGTAAAGACTAGATTGTAATCCCAAATGTAATTGATATTTTTAAGCATTTTATTAATGGAAGGTGTCTTATTGGATAACGAAAAATCAATATTTCAAGATAAAATATCCCTGCTGCAAATTATAATAGAGTGAACACTTGTCCCAATTTATCGGGTCAGCGGTTAAATTGTTCATTTAGTACCAATTTTTCATTCCCATAAAATAAAAACAATACTGTAATACTACATTCATTTGCGGAAGGAACGGTCTAATTACGATGGAATTTTAACTGCCGTCAATGCGCAGCCATAGCATTAAAATAACTCGATATTCTCATAAGTCAATAACTTTGTTGGTATCATTCATAATTTCAAATGTAGATAGGTTTTACTCTATACAGGTAACAAACTTTTCTTTGTCAAGTCTTACTTTCGTAAATCCTGCAAACACATCTTTTTCCGTGTCTCTATAGCCAAGCGCCAATATAACAACAGTTTTAAGTCCTCTTTCTTTTAAGTTAAGTAGTGTGTCAAACTTTTCGCCATCAAAACCTTCCATTGGGGTAGCATCTATTTTAAGTTCCGCAGCAGCAATTAATGCGGTTCCCAATGCAATATAAGCCTGTCTCGATGCCCATACAAAATTTTCATGTCTTTCTCTTTGCAGTATGTTATTAACTAAAGCTACTTTAAATTCCGACAGATTTTCTGTTTTAATTCCTCTTACATGGGCAATCTGCTCAATGTATTCTTCAATATGGTTTAATGTAATTCCATCAAATGCAGCAAAAACCAATAAGTGCGATGATTCTGCAATTTGCGAATTAAAAGATCCTTCTCCAAGTTGCTTCTTAAGTTCCTCATTTTCTATTGCAATAAGGCGAAAAGGTTGTAACCCCGCAGAAGATGCAGAAAGCCTGGTGGCTTCTATAATTTGGTCAATCAATTCTCCACTAATTTTTTTGTCACTGAATTTTTTTGTGGAATACCTCCACTTAAGGTTTTCTATTAATTGCATATCTTTTTAATTTTTGTCAAAGTTGCGAAATATTTGTATACTTTTGTCACTAACAAACAAAAAGTAATAGTAACATGCAGGTAACCACAAAAACAGTAATACCGCATTCTTCAGAAGAGTGCAGACACTCTATAAGGGCCGTGCATGACGCAATGTATGTATTGGGCGGAAAATGGAAAATTTCAATTGTAGCCTGTTTATTGTTTGGTGCAAAACGATATTCGGATATTCTACGGGAAGTTGAGGGTATATCAGGTAAAATGCTCAGCAGGGAATTAAAGGAAATGGAAGTCAATTTTTTGGTTAAACGTACCGTGGGTAAATCACAACCCGTGATGGTAAGTTATGAACTTACCGAATATGGCGAATCTGTAAAACCGGTAATTGCAACCCTTGCCAATTGGGGACAGATACATCGCCAATGTGTTGCAAAAAGGTAGTTGGAAAATAAATTTTCAAAGAATATATTTTTCCTTTTACAAGAAACGTTTTTTTTTAATTATATTTTTTTGTTTAATTATTACTGCTTATAATCACTTTTCTCATTTACAATTTAAAAGAGCAGTGGCATGGTTGCCGTACACCAGGTCATTTTAGCTATTTAAATATTAATAAAGTTTGATAATGTGTCAGCATTTTTCATATTAAAAATAATTCAAGTGTTAACATTTTAGTAGGTACATTTGTACAATGATCTAAATTCGAAAGATCTTTTAAGAACGAAGATTTTAAGAAAAGTCAAACCTGGAGGATTTCAGTTACTGAAGGAAAAGGTTGAAAAAATGATTTTACAATCATAAGTCAGTTTGCAATTGTGTCTCCTGTTGATCCTATATAAATAAAAGCTCCCGTTGGGAGCTTTTATTATTTTTTTGATTCTTCTAAAGATATCTTACGGAATTCTTTTAAAAGTTTTTCAAGGTTCAAAGTTGATTTACGGGCTCTTGTTCCTGCTGCTTTGTTTGCTTTTTCTGATTGTAATTGTGCATCTTCGTTAAACGCTGCCATTTCAGCGTTGATTTTTCCGATTAGTTCTTGCATGATATTTTTTATTTAGTAAAGGTGCAAAAATAAACTTTTCCTTGTTTTACAAAGTACTTTTCTGATTTTTAATAGCCCTTCATATCTCTATTATTTTATAAATGTTTATTATATTGCACTTATTATTGATATTTTGTATATTTGTTTATTATAACAAACATTTTATGCTGGATTTTATAACTATAAAAGAGGTGAAGACTACCATTGGAAAATGGTGCAGGAATATGCGTAAATCTGAAAAGTTAACACAGCAGGAATTAGCTGATGCACTCGATCTTTCCAGATATACCATTACAAATTTGGAGAACGGTGAAAACGCAACCTTGGAAACACTGTTGAAAGTTATTCAGCACTTCGATCAGATGAAATCATTGAATCGGTTTATATTATCTGAAATCGGAAATCTGGACGAAAATAAATCACTTTATTAATTATGGCGGAAAATCAGGTAATAGAACTGTATTTCCAAGGAGTGGAAATTGCAAAGATCGGGTATGATGAAAACAGGAGAAAAGCTTCTTTTCAATACAACCCGGAATTTCTCGCTTTGAATATTTACAAGAGACTTTTTCCCTATATTATCAAAAGGACTTCAATTGTACAGGTTTTTTCAGAGTTTGAAGGAGAAACATTTAGAGGACTGCCTCCCATGATTGCCGATTCGCTTCCTGATTATTTTGGGAATATCGTATTTAGGGAATGGTTGGAATCTGCCCGTAAAGACTTGAAAAGTATATCACCCTTAGAGCAGCTTACCTACGTAGGGAAAAGAGCAATGGGCGCCTTGGAGTTTGCTCCTGCAAAAGAAATGGACTCGAGCTCAAAGATAAACATTGGTGAAATTACCGAAGTGGTGCGAAAGGTATTAGATTTGAAAACTTCTGTTGAAGAGAAAGGATTAACGGATATCGCTTTGCTAAATATTTTTAAGATAGGTACGTCTGCAGGTGGGGCAAGACCAAAAGTTTTAATTTCAGAACATAAGTTAACAGCCAATCTTATACCCGGTGATCTGGTGACTTCCAATGAGTATAATCATTACCTGATAAAGCTGTGTATTGAGGAAAATCAAACGTATTCAAAAGAAAAGGTAGAATATATTTATTATAAAATGGCGGTAGCTGCAGGTATTGATATCATGCCTTCCAAACTTATCGAAGATAAGCATTTTGCTACGTTACGGTTCGATAGGCAGCAGGGGGAAAAGATTCATGTGTTAACAGCCTCAGGAATGACTGGTTGGGACTTTACCGTACCTGAGCATTCTTCTTACGAGAATCTTTTCCGACTGGCAAATGACTTGCGGGTTCCACATAAAGACGTTAGGCAGCTCTTTAGAAGGATGGTTTTTAATTTAGTGTTTGCAAATACAGATGACCATTTAAAGAATTTTTCATTTATGTATGATAAGCAGGAGGACAGATGGTATCTGGCACCCGCGTACGATCTAACATATCCTTTGGATGCCCTGCTGAACTATACCAGGGTTACAAGGGCTTTGTCTGTTAATGAAAAACGGACTGGAATTACAAAAGAAGATCTGCTTTTAATTGCGGATCAGTTCAGTGTAAAAGATGCCAACGGAATTATAAAGGAAGTTACACAGGTTGCGTTAATTTTCAGACAGCTCTGCAACTTGCATGATATCCCTGAGAAAGCGGCAGATAAAATAGAATCCGAATTCCACTTTTTTTAGTTTTGGTTTTAAATTTTAAGTGTATCTCTTTTTGCATAAATAACAAAAACCCGTATTCACGGGTTTTTGTTATTATATAATTGAGCTTGTAGAATACTTACTTAAATTTAAATGTTTTAAAACCAGTAAGATTTATTGTTGCTGAATCATTTCTTCGATGGCATCCCACAGCTTTATTCTCTTTTCCAGCGATTCTTTGGCAGTTTTTGCTGTTTCTGCCCATTTTACAGGATCTTCTCCGCATAAAATACTAATCATTTCAAATGCCATGGGACCGTGCTCATCGGTATCCAGTTCGATATGACGTTCAAAATAATACACCAACTCACTTAAATCGGCTTCTTGAAAAGTTGCTTTGAATTCTTTAAGCATCTGGGTGAACATTCCGGGGATAAGGTCTTCACGTCCAAAAGTAAATGCTGAAGCAATTTCATGTGATTTCCCGTTTGCTATCACTTCAAAGGTAAATGTGAGAAATTCCTTGATGTTTGGGTGCAGTTCACTTGACTTTATCGCACTGAATATGTCTGTTGCTTTTACAGTATCAAGAAACTTTTCAAGCGTTTCTGTACTGGCATTGCTCTTTTTCATGGCTTCCACATACATCTCAAAATGGCTTAAACGTTTACCGTCATGGGTTAAGTCCGATTCTTCCGCAAGCACTATCTCATTTATAAGATAACGTACTTCAGGGTTAGGTGAGGCAAACCAAGGGCTTGTTGTACAGGTAAGTTTTGATTGCAGCGCCTTTAAAAGCGACATAAAATCCCAAACGGCATAAACATGTACTTGCAGAAAAACCTGAAGGTCTTCTAGGGTTTTGATCTTTTCATAAAGTGTATGTCTTGCCAGGCTGCTCTTCAACGGTTCTATGTAGCTGTTTATTTCTATTGTTGATCTCATGATTTTTTTTGCAAATATAATGTTTAGCGATATGTTAGTAAAATAACACCGGAAAATTTACTTTGTTGATCTTTATCTTTAAAGTTTCAATATTTGGTATAGCGGTTTTATACTGTTTTTAAGCGAAAGGTACTTGTCAGATAAATGCTGGCTTCATAAAGTATAGCCATCGGTATTACGAGAAGCACCTGACTTAAAATGTCAGGGGGGGTTATTACGGCTGAGGCAATAAGTATAATCACATAGGCATACCGTCTGTATTCTTTTAAAAAAGCAGTTGAAATCAGACCTGTACGGTAAAGGAAATAAATAATCACCGGAAGGTTAAAAACTACACCGGAGGCTAAAAGGGTAGTGCGCACCAATGAGATGTAGGAATTTACGTCTATCTGGTTCTCTATGACATCGCTTATACTGAAACCACTAAAGAAATTGATTGATAAAGGAACGATGACATAGTATCCGAAAAGTACACCGATAAAAAAAAGAAGGCTGGCAGATGATAAAAAAAGCAGTCCGTATTTCTTCTCATTTTTATAAAGAGCAGGGCTTATATAGTTCCAGAATTCGAACATAATTAGCGGAAAGGCTGCCATAACGCCAAAACTGAAGCACGTCCATATTAATACGGACAACTGGCCTTCCATCTTTCTGTTCTGAAGTTCGAAATTGAACTCCGTAGCAAACAAAGTCGTATCCATACTTAAAGTTTCAGCCAGATTTCTGTAGATGGTGTAAGTAGGAAAATCTGTGTTTTTCGGTGCGAATATAATCTGGTCGAAAATAAAGTCGCTAAATATAAAGGCAAGGATCGAACAGATAACTATTCCTGTGAAACATCTTATAAATACCCACCTTAGCTCTTCAAGGTGGCTTAAGAAAGACTGTTTTTTGTCGGTTTTATCCATTTTGGCGTGTATGTTTTTTATCAAAGATAGTTAAAGTTATTTTGATGATTGCCTTTAGTAGGAATGTATATTTTGTTTAAAAGTGCCTATATTTGTTCAAATCAGCTTTTTTTTATCTGTACGCATGTATGAGAATAGTTGAAAAACAAACCCGATATTGGGCTGGATCAGTAAAAAAATAAATATAAATGGAATCGATTGTTTACTGGATAAATGAGATTGTCTGGAGTAACGCTTTGGTTATACTCTGCCTTTGCGCAGGACTTTTCTTTAGTTTTAAACTGCGGTTTCCACAGGTCAGGCTCTTCAGGGAAATGATCAGGTTGTTGTTCGGTACTAAAAAATCCGATGAGGGAATTTCTTCTTTTCAGGCGTTTACGCTTGCTATATCCGGTCGCATCGGTACGGGAAATATCGCAGGTGTTGCGACAGCTATTGCGATGGGCGGGCCTGGAGCGGTTTTCTGGATGTGGGCGATCGCTTTCTTGGGAAGTGCCTCTGCAGTAATAGAAGCTACATTGTCCCAAACCTATAAAGAAGTAAGTAAGGGTGAGTTCAGGGGAGGTCCTGCATACTATATTTTAAAAGGGTTGAAAAGCAGGCCTTTTGCAGTGTTGTTTGCTGTTACAACCGTAGTAAGCTGCGGTTTTTTGCTTCCAAGCGTTCAAAGCAACAGTATTGCCCTGGCAGTTGAAAAAGCATTTAATTTTAGTACCCTTCATACAGCAATCGCTGTATGCCTGCTGCTTGCGCTAATTATAATCGGCGGGGTGAAAAGGATCAGTAAGGTCGCAGAAGTAGTCGTTCCGTTTATGGCGATTTCCTATATTGTGATGGCGCTGGTGATCATAGGCTTGAATATATCCGAAGTCCCGCAGATGTTCTCGCTGATCTTTAAATCTGCATTCGGTCTCGACGCTACTTTTGGCGGTATGGTGGGTGCAGCAATAAGCTGGGGTGTACAGCGGGGAATATACAGCAATGAGGCCGGGCAGGGAACCGCTCCGCATGCTGCTGCTGCTGCTGAAGTGTCACATCCTTACAAACAGGGACTCGTTCAGGGGTTTTCGGTATATGTAGATACCTTGTTCGTATGTACGGCTACGGCACTTATGATCCTTTTTACCAACCAGTACAACGTACTTGATGAAAGTTCGGGCTTTATAGTGGAAAATATTCCGGGAGTCGAAGCGGGCACCGCTTTTACGCAAAACGCCGTCAGTGTGCACTTCCCTTCCTTTGGAAATGAATTCGTTGCAGTTGCCCTCATGTTTTTTGCCTTTACCACGATCATGGCCTATTACTATATTGCAGAATCGAATATCGATTTTCTGTTAAAGGGTAAAAAGATGAAGTACGGTATATGGGCATTAAGGATTTTGATACTTGGATCTGTATGCCTCGGATGTTTAAAATCTGCTAAATTGGCGTGGACATTGGGAGATATAGGCGTGGGACTTATGGCTTGGATCAATCTTATAGCCATCCTGCTGCTTTATAAAAAGGCTGTTGCTATAGCGGGTGATTATGAAACACAGAAAGCTGCCGGTAAGGATCCGCAGTTCGATAGTTCTGTGCTTAATCTCGAAAACGCCGACTATTGGAATTCCAAAGTAAAAGGAGATAGTACAAATAAATAGGAAAACTTTCAAAGGGTAATGGTATCTTTGAGGAACTTTTAAATGAAAAATTCTTTGTAAAATGAGCGATAAGATTAATTTGAATGTGTTCAAGGACTTTGTAAAATCAAATAATTTCGGAGGTATACTCCTTTTTCTTTGTGTTATACTGTCCCTTACAGTAGCTAACTCTCCACTGGCGGAAGGTCTTCAGAATATTTTGGATACTGTTGTTGGTTTTGAAAGCGGATCCGTTCATCTTAATTATTCCGTATCTATGTGGATCAATGACGGGCTTATGGCAATTTTTTTCTTGCTGGTTGGTCTGGAAATAAAAAGGGAAATTGTCGAAGGTGAACTTTCTTCGCCAAAGAAAGCCCTTTTGCCGATCTTGTGCGCCGTTGGCGGTGCTGTTGTTCCGGCTCTTATCTTTTATACATTTAACAGTGGCACTGAAACCATACACGGTTGGGCAATTCCTATGGCAACCGATATTGCTTTTGCACTGGCTGTAATATCCCTGCTTGATAAAAGAATTCCTGCAAGCCTGAAGATTTTCCTTGCAGCACTTGCAATCGTAGACGATCTAATCGCTATTCTGGTAATCGCGTTTTTTTATTCCGAAGGTATAGAATTAACGTATCTTGGTTATGCAGCTGGGGGAATGGCTGTTCTGATACTGATGAACCGTTTCAACGTTAAAAATCCGTACTTATATCTTATACCCGGTATCTTTATCTGGTATTTTGTCCATCATTCGGGTATTCACGCTACAATTGCCGGGGTTATGGTTGCAATGACGCTTCCTACCAACGATACCACTGTGGAGTCTCCATTGGAAAGGTTGGAACATGCACTTGTTAAACCTGTAAACTTTCTGATAATTCCTGTTTTTGCTTTCGCAAATACGAATATTACGCTGCAGGCAGAAATGTTGCACGGACTAACTGCTCCGCTGGGTCTGGGAATCTTTTTCGGACTTATGTTAGGAAAGCCTGTGGGAATACTGCTTACAACTTGGGTTTGCCGCAGATTGGGCATAGCTTCATTACCAGAAGGAAGTACTTGGATGCACATTATAGGTGTAGGTATGTTGGCAGGTATAGGTTTTACCATGTCCATATTTATCTCCATACTGTCTTTTCATAATCCTTTGTTCGTATCAGAAGCTAAACTTTCTGTTTTGCTTACTTCAATAATAGCCGGTACTGCAGGATACATTCTACTTAAGGCAAATTCAGATAGAAGATAACGTCTTCAAAATTTAATTGATAGTATTCATGTGTTTTTTAACAGTGCGCCTTGTATAAATTGATATTAAATAACAAAGCATTAAATTTTCTGCTGACGGTTTCCTACGTTCTGGCAATTATAGTACTTTTGGCTATGGCAGGTTATGGTTTTCCAAGAGATTACAAAGTTTATGTCAATGTTTTTTTTATTACATTACTGCTCATAGGTGTAAGTAAAACCATAGCTAAGTATTTTTTTGGTGGTAGTATTATTTTTCGTGTGCTTATATTTGATGCTGCCAGCATTTTATTTATAGGTTTCTGTATTTACAGGCAGCTTGCAGGTTATGACATTTATTTTGTAAGTAAGTATTTGCAGGTTGCTGTTGTTTTAAAGCTTGTACGGGAGATTTCCACACCCAGTTTTAGTTTTAAGCGGTCTTTTATTACACCTCCACAGCTTTTTATCATAAGTTTCTTAGTCCTTGTCTTTGGCGGCGCCCTTCTGCTGATGCTTCCTAAAGCTTCGCATGTGCCTTTGTCTTTTCTGGATGCTCTTTTCACGGCAACCAGCGCAGTTTGTGTTACAGGACTTACGGTAGTTGATACTTTTGAGCAGTTTACAGGTTTTGGGCATTTCATCATAATGGTACTTATCCAGATGGGAGGACTTGGTATTTTGACCTTTGCAGGATATATAGCATATTTCTTTAAAGGCAATAGTTCGTACGAGAACCAGATTGCTTTGGGAAGTATAGCCAATAACGATGCTCTCAGCGAGGTTTTTGTATTTGTGAAAAGAATCATTTATATTACGTTTTGTATAGAGGCGGTAGGGGCTGTTTTAATATACCTCTCTTTGGAAAGCAACTCGATGGAATTCTTGGACAAGGTGTTTTTTAGTGTATTTCATTCGATTTCCGCTTTCTGTAACGCAGGTTTTTCTACCTTGCCCAAAGGTGCAATGAATGTCGGTTTTGTTCACAACTATAACTTCCAGTCGGTACTTATTTTACTGATCTTTTTAGGCGGTATAGGCTTTCCAATCTTAATAAACCTCTTACGGTATTTCAGATACCTGATACGTAAAATAGTTTCTAAACTGATTCACAAACAGAATAATAGAAGAAACTGGGTGTTTAGCCTTAGTTCAAAGGTCAACCTTGTAACATCACTCACGATACTCGGAGTGGCTACAATCATCCTTTTTTTTGAAGAATATTACAGAACATTGGCTCCGCATGAGGGTATAGGCAAATTTGTTTCAGCAGTATTTTTGGCTATAACACCTAGAACGGCAGGTTTCAATACCATAGATTTTGCACAGCTTAATTTCTCTTCTATCATATTGGTGATCCTTCTAATGTGGATTGGTGCTTCACCGGCTTCCACCGGAGGTGGAATTAAAACAAGTACTTTTGCAATAGGTATTTTGAATTTCATCAATATAGCACGTGGAAAGTCTAAAATAGAGATTTTTAAGCGGGAGCTGAACCCGATTAATGTGCAGAAGGCATTTGCAACAATGACCCTGTCTTTTCTTGTAATAGGGCTGGGGGTCTTTTTAATTACGAAATTCGATAGTCATTTAAGCCTTATTGATGTGGCATTCGAAGCTTTTTCGGCATACTCAACGGTCGGACTTTCATTAAATGTCACACCTTCCTTATCAGATTCCAGTAAAATTGTCGTAATTGTCATTATGTTTATTGGCCGGGTGTCTATGATTACGATTCTTATGGCTTTTTTCAAAAGATCAACAGGAATGTCTGAATACGGTTATCCGTCAGACGATATTTTAATTTAATATAGTTTATGAAGATAATAATTATTGGTTTGGGAAATTTCGGGGCTGCACTCGGTAAGAAGATGTCTAAACTCGGACATGAAATTATAGGAGTTGATAACGATATGCAGAAAGTGGAAGCCTTAAAGGAAAAACTTTCATACACCATCTGTATGGATGCAACCGATGAGCTTTCTATCGGCAAACTGCCTTTAAACAATACGGATATTGTAATTGTGAGCATAGGTGAGAATGAAGGTGCCAATATTATGGCTACAGCCATTTTTAAAAACCGTAATGTTAAAAGACTCATAAGTCGCTCCATTAACTCGCTTCATGAGAATGTACTGCAGGCCATAGGCGTTTCGGAGATTATCCGTCCGGAATCTGAATCGGCAGAGCGGTGGACCAAGAAGCTCAATGTGAAGGGAGTTGTGGATTCTTTTGAGCTTAATAAGGAATACAGCATTATTGAAGTAATAACACCGGCAGAACTTGTCGGAAAGACGTTCGAAGAAATTGAGTTTAAGAAAAGACATAATATTCTGGTAATGACCATTATTCAGAATAAAGAGGAAGCAAGCTTTCTTGGACAGTATAAAATCGTGCCACAGGTACAGGGGTTTCCTTCGTCTGCTACGGTTATCCAGACTAACGATGTTTTGGTAATATATGGCGCAAATGATGATATCTATAAATTTCTAAAGAAATTTAACATGGGTAACATGTAAAAACTATTAGCTGTTTAAATTAAATTCTTATTGCTCGTTAACGACTTTCAGATTTGTGTCATTAAGCTTTGTTTTAAGCCAGTTGCTCAGTCTTTCCTTATCTGTTGTAGTTGCAGATTTATATAGGATAAGCGTAGTGGTTGAAACCGAATCTTTTGTATGATAAGTCTTTACTTTACCCATTGACAATTCTTCGATCTCCGGGAATAGTATTTCCACTTCTTTTTTTAGGTCGTTATTTTCAAATTTATAGGCTTTCAGCTCATTATTCAAAAGATTGATTTGAAGGTCTTTTTCAGATACGTTGGTCGAACGCTTGTTTATTTCCGAAAGAATTTCTGCTTTAAGGTCAGAAGTATTCTGTTTTATGATCAATTGCGTATTTTCTATGCCGAAATTCGAAAGCCTTTTGTTGAACTGCTTTATTTCCAAACTGTCAAATTGTTTCGATAAAAATGCCAGCTCTATGGTCTTTTTCTTCGTACTGTAATTTACTTTCTTGTATATTACGGTATAGCCGTTATTGTAGAATTCAGAATTCAGGAACTTTTCAACATTTTGCGTAAATTTCTTTTCGTTCAGCAGGTTGTAAGCCAGATAAAAACTTGGAATAGTCATTACAAGTATCATTACCGTTATAGCATAGCGTAGTTTTTTATCGTACGATTTGTTGTCCGTGACAACAGGTCTGTATTTAAGGTATTTTATAATTAAAAAAGTTGCAATACCGATAAAAAAACAGTTGATGCTGTAAAGGTAAAGTGCACCAAGTAAATATTGAAGGTTAAAGGTAGCAATTCCGAATCCTGCCGTGCACAAAGGCGGCATTAATGCGGTGGCAATGGCTACTCCCGGTATTGGATTACCCTTTTCTTTACGGGTCATGGAAATAGCACCTACAATGCCACCGAAAAAGGCGATCATTACATCATATATTGTGGGTGATGTACGTGCCAGCAGCTCGGATTGGGCATCCTTAAAAGGACTTAGATAAAAATAAAGTGAAGAAACTGTAAGGCTAACAATGGTTGCTACAAGCAGGTTTTTTGCCGATTTTTTCAGTAAGCTGAAATCATAGGTAGCAAGCGAAAAACCGGCTCCGACAATAGGCCCCATTAAAGGGGATATCAGCATGGCTCCGATGATCACTGCAGTAGAATTTACATTCAGCCCTATGGAGGCTATAAGTATAGCACAGGCAAGAATCCAAAGGTTGGCACCCTTGAAGGAAATGTTTTTGGAAACATTTTGAATTACTGCACTTCTTTCTTCTTCATCAGCGTGAAGGTTCAGCAAATTTTTCAGGTAGTTCATCAGTTCTGCGTCTAGAAATTTATAATGGTTAAAGTAATAAAAATATTTTATAAGAAATAGGTTAAGATAAAATTCATTTATTGACCATCTTACTAATGCAAAGCTATTTTGAGCAAAAGGAAAAATTTTAAATTAAATACAGTTAAAGTACTGATTTTAAAAATGCGTAACTTAATTTTGTGTATGCACAAAAACAAAAATTCTAAACATAACGCATTTTTTAAGAAACTTTCATTTGGTTTTCTAACATTCGTAAAATTGTTGAAGGCAGTGTTAACGGAGAGGCAGTTTCTTTACTTTTCCTGCGTTATTGTAGCTGTCGGATCAGCACTTGCAGTTACCGTTTTAAAACTTTTTGCACATAATGTATTCCATTTTACGGTTTATATAAACCGGTTGCTCAAACTTCCATACTTAAACAGTTTGCTGCCTGTTCTAGGCATTCTGCTTACGGTTCTGATAATTAGAAAATTCTTAAACGGCTCGATTGAGAAAGGTACATCGCAGATCATGATAGCAGTAGCTAAAAAATCAGGTATCATGCCCGCAAAGCAGATGTATGCTCAAATTATAACCAGTTCCCTTACAGTGGGTATGGGTGGTTCTGCAGGTTTGGAATCTCCTATCACTATCACAGGTGCCGCAATGGGATCAAACTATGCACAAGTGTTCCGCTTGAATTATAAAGACCGTACACTTCTTCTGGCTTGCGGGGTCGCGGCTGGTATTGCTACGGCATTTAATGCACCGGTTGCAGGTGTGCTTTTTGCAATTGAGGTGATTCTCGCCGACATGAGTGTATCGGCTTTTATCCCGTTAATAATATCTTCTGCTACAGGTGCAATTATGGCGAACCTTACGTTGAATGAAGGTATATTGCTTTCGTTTAAAAGGGGGCTGTTTTTTGACTATCATAATACACCTTACTATATCTTGCTTGGGGTAGTTGCCGGATTTGTGTCTGTATACCACGCCCGACTGTTTAGAAAGGTAGAACACGGTATGAGTAGGTATTCTGATAATGTTTACAGGCGTGCATTTGTGGGAGCAGCTTTGTTAGCGGCACTTATTTTTTTGTTTCCTCCCTTATTTGGCGAAGGTTACGAAAATATTAAAAGCCTGGCGAATAATGAGGCTGGGTTGCTGCTGGACAATTCCCTATTTGAAGAATTTCGAAACAACCAGTGGGTTGTGTTGGCATTTGTATGTTTAGTAATGCTTGTCAAGTGTGTTGCCACAGGTCTTACTTTGGGAAGTGGAGGAAATGGCGGTAATTTTGCGCCGTCTCTTATTGTGGGTTCCTACTTGGGCTTTATCGTAGCTAAAGTTATTGGTCTGCTCGGAATCAAGAATGTTCCTCTGGACAATTTCACGGTCGTGGGTATGGCGGCACTCTTAAGCGGACTGTTTCACGCTCCGTTGACGGCAATTTTCCTTATTGCTGAAATTACAGGGGGGTACGGACTGATTATTCCCCTTATGCTGGTTTCATCAATCAGTTTTGCAATTTCCAAACGCTATGATAAGTACAGCATGGATATTCATGCCATTGCCGATCAGGGTACTGTTTTTACTTCTGATAAAGACCGTAATATATTGAATAGGATTGATATAGGGTCATTATACATCAGTGAACTTGAAGTTGTGAACGAACCTGTCTCAATGGCAGACGTAAGAAAAGTTTTTACAGGGTTCATTCAGGATTTTGTTCCTGTAATGACAGCAAGTGGTCAGGTTAGAGGAATAATATCGTTTAAGGATATTAAGGAGCAATTGCTTTCATCTGATGAGTTTTCTCTTGAGAAGTATATTAATACCCCAAATATATCGAGTATAGACGATGGTGCGTTCATGATTATTAGTTTGATGGAACAATCTAAAAATGATAACGTACTACTTTTAAAAAACAATGTACTTATGGGATATGTGACTAAAGATTTGATTATGGATTCTTATAGGAAAAATTTGAAGAAGCTTAGGATAGAGTAGACTTCCCCATAATTAGAGAGAGGTACGTAGCATGCGTAAATTTGTTTGTAGATAGATGAACAGCTTATTTATTTGACTTATGCTTTTTTTCTTTAAATACTCCATAATAAATAAAACGGGATTTAAAAAGCACAAATTATGATTTGTAAGTTATTAGGAAGCTAAAATGTCTTTGAAAAATAAATACGATTTACAATCTATTGTTTCTACAATCCCTATGAGAAGAAAAAAAGCAGGTATTTCTCATACCTGCTTCTAATCAAACAATTAAAATTTAAAAAAATTAAACTAGGGAATTAAAACACGGTCAATTAAATGAATGACACCATTTGTCGCAAGCATATTAACAGATGTGATTACAGAAGGCATGTCATTACCGTTACCCTTAACTGTTGCTTGGCTTCCTAAAGCAACCATAAGCGTGCCTCCATTTACTGTAGTAAGAGACTGACCATTTGATAAATCTGATGAAAATGCTCTTGCTGCAAGTACGTGGTAGGTTAAAATGGAAGCAAGCGTATCAGGATCTGCACTCTGTATTGAGGCAATTGTGGGAAAACCTGCATCTATAAATGCCTGGTTGCTTGGTGCAAAAACCGTAAGGTTTCCTTCAGCAGATAAAACCTGTGCAACATTTGTAGATCCTTGGCTTGCACGTAAAACTGCGGCAACAAGGTATGTAAGGTTTGCATTTGCTTGAGCCATCTGCACAATGGTACCTTTAGGTGGCATCAGAACGCGTTCCACAGCGTGTAGTACTCCATTGGAAGCAGCCATATCAGCTGAAGTCACTTTCCAGCCGTTTACAAAAACGCCTCTACTATCTTTTGTAAGATATAGTTTATCCCCGTTTGCGGAGGTTACTTCGGCATTTGGCCCGGCAGGTACATTAGCTGCTGTCACTTTGCTTGTAAGCGTATGGTAAAGAAGCAGGTCTTTTAAATCTGCTGCTGCCATACTGTTTATAGCTTCTTGTGTTATTCCTGAAGCCATGAAAGCTTCATTGTTCGGTGCAAAAACAGTAAATGGTCCGGTACCGCTCAATGTTTCGGCTAAGTCGGCTTTAACTACTGCTGCTTTCAAAAGCGAATAGCTGCTGTTATCACTAACAATAGCAGCAATTGTTTTTTGCTGCGGTTCAACATTTGGCATGTTGTCATCACTGCATGAAATCGTCAGTGATAAGAATGCAAGTGCAAGTGCTGCGCCGGCATTTTTTTTAAAGGATGTTCTTCTTTTCATAATAATTGTATTAAAATTTATATTAATTTTTAAATTTCAAATCAATCGACCTTTAGTTCAGGGTCTATTTTTGTCGTTATTATGTATGAGCATACTGATAAAATGACAATGCAGGTAATTATTCCGCCAACCGTAATGCTGAAATTTTCACGGAAGTTCTTTACTGCCACCGCAGTGATGCCCCATAATACAGCAATTCCGAAAGCAGCAACGTTATATTTCCAGCTCACATAAATGCTTATTATTCCCGCAACTATGATTAGTAGTATTGTCCATACAGTTTCGGTTAATATCCATCCGTCCCATTTTAATTTAGTAAGCAGAGCAGAAATATTTGCAATCAGTGCTACCGAAACCCAGCCCGAGTAAAGCGCGAACGGACAGCTGATTAATAAATTCCTTAAAGAAACAGGACGTTTGATCGACTGGATTCTTATCAGAATTCTCATTAGCAGATACAATAGTAAAGCCATGAAGATTACACAGAGCATTATAAGATCATTTAACCAGCAATAGACCCACAATATATTCACTATGTTGCTACCAATAAACAGTTTTCCTGTGGCATTTATGATGGAAGTATTCATCTCTTTTTTATAAAGATAGATGGTATAAATTATGTGAGCAACCAGAAGCAGATAAATAATACCCCATATACCGAACGCATAGCCCGCTGGAGTAAAAAGGTTGTAGTACCTGTCAGAAATTGTTTTCATTGTGACCCCGCTCATTAGACCGGAGTTCAATAGATAATTTAAAACAATGGTAGCCAAAAGGCTTAATGCGTTTAGAAATAATAAGGTTGCTTTACTCATTTTACAATTTTTCAGTTAACATTTATACTTCTAGTTTAGTTACCTAATGTAACAGTCTCTATTTTTACGTAAATATAATAATTATATAATAATAAGTGTATAAATATACTAATTAATTTTATTAATTAAATTTATTGCTAGAGATTTATCCTATTTATTACGCGTAATTACTTTTATTTGGTATATAAAAATACTTTTATCTAGATTGTAACCTGATTACATAATTAATAGGTTTATTAATATGTTTTATGAGCAGTTACTAAATAACCATGTGTTTTCTTTTAGCAGATATCTTAGTTAATGAAATTAAAAATTAATATGTTTAGTTATGAAATTCACAATTAATGAGGTAGCTTTTCCCTTAAATACCCGTAGACCCACGTACCTGCAATGGCACTGAAAAGCGTGACTGCAATAACGGTTGCACCTGTTCCTATTTGTGCAAATAAAGGACCCGGGCAGGCTCCTGTTACAGCCCAACCGAAACCGAAGATCAGCCCGCCATAAATCTGTCCTTTGTTAAATTGCTTAGCATGGAATTCTATTGTTTCTCCGTGAATAGTTTTTATTTTGAATTTTTTTATAATGTAAACGGATATCATACCAATCAAAACGGCACTTCCTATTATCCCATACATATGAAATGACTGTAATCGAAACATTTCCTGTATACGGAACCAGCTGACTACTTCTGCTTTTACGAAAACGATGCCGAAAAATATACCTACAATCAGATATTTTATATTGTTTTTAAATTTAATGTTAGACGTACTTTCTGTTACACATGTTGTATCTAATGTATGTAATTCAAAGGCTTTATTTGTTTCTTTATTTTGTTGCATTGGATTTTAGTTTAGAGTGATAGTATAAGGGGTAATAGTAGATTCGCCATAATGAAACCGCCAATCATAAAGCTTATCGTGGCAATCAGTGACGGTAACTGCAGGTTAGACAATCCCATAATGGCATGTCCGCTTGTACAGCCACCTGCATAACGGGTTCCGAAGCCTACTAAAAAACCTCCGAACACCATTATTAAAAAACCTTTAAGTGTAAAAAGCGACTGCCAGTTCATAATGTCTAAAGGAATTAAATTGTTGTAATTGGTGATCCCATATTCCGTCAACTCTTCGGCTAACTTAGGATGCACATCAATTGGATTAGGGTTTGACAATAGGTTTATGGCTATTGCGCCTCCTAAAAATATTCCGAATACAAAAAACAGGTTCCATACTTCTTTTTTCCAGTCGTATTGGAAGAACGGAATATTGGCGGGTAGGCACGAGGCACAGATGTGACGAAGTGAGGAACTGATCCCGAACGACTTGTTTCCTAAAATTAATAGTGCCGGTACGGTTAAACCGATCAGCGGACCCGCTATATACCAAGGCCAGGGCTGTTTGATAATTTCTAACATTTATTTGCTTTTAATGTAATTAGTTTCTTACTTATACGAATACTTTACTTTGACATACAAAATCAGTTTTGGGTATATCCGTCTTTGCAATAGCACTAAATCCTCCTGCTATTTCTGTGAAGTTTCTGTACCCTCTGGCTTGCAGAATACTGGCTGTAATCATGCTTCGGTAGCCGCCGGCGCAATGCACATAAAAATGTTCGTGTGTGTTAATGTCTTTAATCCAGTCGTTTATATATTCCAATGGCCTATTGTAGGCTTCTGCAATATGTTCTGCTGCGTACTCGCTTTCTTTACGAACGTCAATAACTTTACTTGTACCAATTTTAAATTCTACCGCAAATTGTTCTGCTGAAATTCTAAACATTTTATCTGCTTTCTTTCCTGCTTTTTTCCATGCCTTGAATCCACCTTTCAAATGTCCCAATATGTTGTCAAAACCTACACGGCTTAGGCGTGTAACTGCTTCATGTTGTCTTCCTGTATCGGTTACCAACAATATCGGTTGTTTTACATTTACAATCATTGATCCAACCCAGGGTGCAAAATCACCACTCAAACCAATGTTTACCGATTGCGGAATAAAGCTCTTGGAAAAATCATTGTCGTTTCGTGTGTCTAAAATTAATGCCCCTTTTGTTTCTGCCATTGCTTCAAATTCTTCTATTGCAAGTGCTTTCATTCCTTGTGCTAGCACTTGGTCGTAACTACGGTAACCTTTTTTGTTCATTGCTACGTTCTCGCCAAAATAGGCGGGAGGCGGTAGCAGTCCGTCTGTTACAGCTTTAATAAAAGTTGCTTTGCTGGATTGATTTAAAGCATAGTTCGTTTGCTTTTGGTTACCTAATGTATCAACTGTTTCCTTCATCATATTTTTTCCGCAAGCCGAGCCAGCTCCGTGGGCCGGATAAACTATAACATCATCAGGTAAGGGTAAAATTTTATTGTACAGACTTTCGTAGAGCATTCCAGCCAATTCTTCTTGCGACGTATTCGCTGCTTTCTGTGCCAGATCAGGTCTGCCCACATCGCCCAGAAACAAAGTGTCTCCGCTAAACAAAGCGGTCTCTTTTCCGCTTTTATCTATCAGCAGAAAGCACGAACTTTCCATTGTATGCCCGGGTGTGTGTAGAACTTTTATTTTTATACTACCCAGTTCAAAAATCTGATTGTCTTCTGCTACAATGGCTTCAAACTCCGGCATGGCAGTTGTTCCGTAAACAATAGGAGCATTTGTTTTCTTACTCAAATCAAGATGTCCGCTTACAAAGTCTGCATGGAAATGGGTTTCAAAAATATATTTGAGCTTTGTGCCGTCTTTTCCCAAACGGTCTAAATAGGGTTCCGTTTCACGCAATGGGTCAATAATGGCAGCTTCACCATCAGAAGTAATGTAATATGCACCTTGTGACAGACATCCTGTATAAATTTGTTCTATTTTCATCTCTTAAAATTTAATAGTACAAATTTCAGCTCTTGTATCCATTCATACAGCAACTTTTGTTACATAAGGAAATTATCTTTCTAAATATTCCATTTTGTAATCTCCAATGTGTTTTTGTGCGGTACTTATTCGTTTTTTTTGCTTAAAATAGTTAAGAATTCCTGTAAAAAGTACCGATAGGGATATTACAATAAAAACAATCTCGATAATGTTTCCATATTCCGTAGCAGTGAGATTTTTGATGCTTATGCCGGCGACAAGAAAATACAGAGACGTTCGTAAGAAGGATAGAAACGTAGACTGGTTTGCCAGTACTGTTCGTTCAAGGGCGAGTTTTTCTCGTAGGATTAAGTCTTTGTTCATTTTGAATGATGTTTTAGGCAAAATTAAAAAGTCTTTAAAAAGTTGTGTGCAACTTTAGTTACATAAGGTTATTTTATTTCTGCCCAATGCAACAAAACCTTCTTCTTCCAATTGCTTTAGTAATCTCGAAACAACAACTCTTGATGTCCCCAGTTCATTAGCCAGCTTTTCGTGGGTTGTGTGTATGGTTTCAGAGTGGGTTAGTTCTGTTTTCTTTTTTAGAAGGTTTAGTAGTCGTTCATCTGCTTTTTTAAAAGAAATGGCATTCACCATTTCCAGAAGTTCTTCAAATCGCTTATGATAAAGTCTGAAAATATAGTCCAACCATTGGGGGTATTCTTTAATAAACAATGACACTTTTTCAACTGGTAGAAAAAGGATCTCAGCGTCTTCCTCTACTTCAGCTTTCACTTTACTGGTTTCATTATGCATTCCGCCTAAAAAAGACATAATGCAGCTTTCTCCTGCTTTAATGTAATAAAGTAAAATTTCTCTTCCGTCTTCTTCTGTCCTTAATACTTTAAGGATACCTTTTGTTACAATTGGAATCGATCGGATATTGGCATTTTCATTCAGTATGGTGCTTCCTGCTGTGTAGTTTTTCTTTATACTGTGTGCATATAATTTTTTTACAAGTTCAGGTGATGACATAAATTCGGTTATGTGCAGTAAATCTTCCATAAAACAAAGTTAAAATTTAATAGTTTTTATATCCGCAAAAAAAGCATCGTCCCTGTATAAATCCAGTGCAGCTTTCAAAATATTGTTAATCGTTTTTATAGGTAAATCTTTGTTTGGATTTACCCTGAAAATCTTCATTCGGCTGCGGTTGCCTTGCTCCAATTCGGGAAGGTCAAGATATTTTCCTTCAACCATAAGCAGATATGGTTCTTCCGTTTTCTTATCGGTCCACAAATAGCAAAACATTTTCTTTTTATAGCAAAAACAAGGCATCCCATATTTTTTTGTCTCAATGATGTTTTCGTCCTGTCCCAAGATGATACTCCGTAAGGCTAGCAAACAACTTTTATTGGGCTCTTCTTTGGTCAGGTAGTAGTTATCCAATTGCTCCGGCATTTTTAAATTTTAGACAAATTACAAAAATAGAATAAAGTGTTTTGCATTTTATTTATAATACTTTTTCTGCAACCACAAACTCGCCCTCACCAACAATATCAATACCGGAACTTCTACTAATGGGCCGATAACACCCACAAATGCCTGTGGCGAATGGATGCCGAACACCGCTATTGCTACGGCGATTGCCAATTCAAAATTATTTCCGGTAGCCGTAAATGCGATGGATGCGTTTTTGTCGTAAGAAACTTTAAGAGATTTATTGATAAAGAAGCTTACAAAAAACATCAGTACAAAATAAATGATTAGCGGTATCGCCACTTTTACTACATCCATGGGCAACTCTAATATTTTATCGCCTTTCAAACTGAACATTAAGATGATGGTAAACAGCAAAGCGTACATCGTAATAGGGGAAATGGCTGGAACAAATTTTCTATTAAACCACTCTGCACCTTTTGATTTTATCAAAAAATAACGGCTTAAAAAACCTGTCAGAAAAGGAATACCTAAATAGACGAATACGCTTTCGGTAACATCTTTCATGGATACGCTTACATTAAAATTGGCTAATCCTAATTTTGCAGGTAACACATTGATGAATAACCATACCAAAAAGCTGTAACTAAATATCTGAAAGATACTGTTTAAAGCGACCAACATCGCGGTATATTCTCTATTGGCCTTTGCCAGATCGCTCCATACAATTACCATGGCAATACATCTTGCCAAACCTATCAGTATCAAGCCTGTCATGTAATCGGGTTCATCCCGTAAAAACAAAACGGCTAATCCGAACATCAGTACGGTACCGATAACCCAATTCAGCAATAGGGATATACCAATTACTTTTTTATCCTTAAATGCCTGAGGCAATAAGGAATAATCAACTTTTGCCAATGGCGGATACATCATCAGTATCAGGCCTATTGCTAAAGGAATATTGGTAGTGCCAACGGATAAGCTATTGGTTACATTAGAGATATTGGGAAAGAAATGACCCAAAGCCACACCAATTGCCATAGCGAGAAATATCCATAAAGTCAGGTAACGGTCAAGGAATTTTAGTTTTGGTTGCATCGGTTATTTTTTAATCATTGAAAAAACATGGAACATCTCAGCACCTATCTGCAAACTTCTTGCTGCATATATCTTCGATTGCTCATCTGTACCATCAGAGATTTTCGGGTCCTCAAATGTAATAGGAATTCTCTTTTCGGCTCCGGCAATAAAAGGACAGCCGCCATCTGCTTGCGAACAGGTCATAATAGCTGTGAACGCCGATACGGGATTGAAAGGACTTTCATATTTTTTTGAAAAGCCAATTACAGGTAAAACATTGTCGCTGTACTTTATAGCATAAACAGGGTTATTGGTTTCTGCTATTTTGAAGATGCTAAAGCCCTGACTAGTCAATGTTTCTGCCACTTTTGGAAATAAGGCCGTTTCTTCTGTACCGCCAGAATAACAATGTACATCTGGAATATTGAAATACGCACTTGCAACCTGTGCCCACACCTGCGACAGATGGCTTCTGCGTGAATTATGCGTACAGATGAAATTGATATTTATTGCTTGATGATTGTCTGATTTTTGCTGTACAAAATCTATCAGCGGTTGTAATAAGGTTTTACGTTCCTCGCTAACGTTTTGCAATTGGATTTCTTTGATTGTTTCTAATAATTTTGAATACATAATAATGAGATTTTTAAATTAAAACTGATGTAAAATGTAACCTAATAATGCACCACCTAAAACGATAAATGTACTGTTAATCTTTTTGAATTTGAATACCACTACCGCACTGATGAATGCAATTAATATAGTCCGCCAATCGGAAATGCTTTCTTTACCCATTGTAATGCAGATAGCAGCAATTATGGCAACAGATGCTACATTGACTGCATCGAGAAAAATGGATAATCCTTTAGATTTACGCATTTTTTTCATCAGGGGATTTAGCAACGCTACTAAAATAAACGACGGCAGAAAAATAGCAATTGTAGAAATAATGGCTCCTGGAAGTCCGTTGATTTGATAGCCGATAAAGGTAACAGAAGAAAAAACAGGACCTGGGGTAAACTGTCCAACAGCAATAGCATCCATTAATTGCTGGCGGGTGAGTAAGCCCGTTGCTACTAACTCCGTATCTAAAAAGGCGAATAATACATAACCGCTTCCATAGAGGATAGCACCAATTTTCAGGAATATCAAAAACAATTTGGTATTTGTTTCAGACAGTAGGGGGCTTTGTGTAATTTGTAAGAATGCGATCGGGATAAAACTTTGGAACGTATTTTTTGTGTCCTTAATGTAATACAAAGCCACTGCCAGTAATCCCGATCCAAACATCAGATAGATTTCACTAATGCCGAATAATGACAGCATTAAAACAGCAATACCTACAACTGCCAATAATGTAGACTTGACTGATTTCTTCGCTAATGGAAAAACAGCTCCTATGATAACAGCGATGATTGCAGGTTTTATGCCGTAAATAAAGGGCTGTACTTCTGGTAATTGACCATATTTCTGGTACAACCAGGCAAATATCCCGGTAATAAATACTGCGGGTAAAATAAAGCACAGTCCCGCAACAAGTAAGCCTTTCCAACCGCCTTTGTCATAGCCGATATGTATCGCCATTTCGGTACTGTTGGGACCGGGAATTAGATTACTAGCTCCCAACAAATCCAGAAAGTGCTGTTCACTCATCCACTTTCTTTTCACTACCACTTCTTTCTGCATCATAGCAATATGTGCGGCCGGGCCTCCGAAGCCAATAAAGCCAAGCTTTAAAAAGAGTTTTGCTATTTCAGCTATCGGTATCATCGGTCAAAATTGTATTAACAACAACCACCTCCTGGTGTACACGTGTTCGCATTGTTTACAGGTAATTCAGCCAAATTTTTCTTTTGCTTTTCAGAAGGAATCCCGCAGGCATCCTGAGCCAGACAAGCAGTTGTTTTATTTTTCAATACAAATGTCTTTCCGTTGAAATCCAAATCGTATTTACCAATCGTTTCGCTCTGATATTCCACTTCAATTTCAGCGTCCTCAATACCCAATTTTTCTTCAGATAGTTTGATGATGTTTAGTAACTTGGTTGGCTTTAAACGATGTTCAAAATCGTCCGCATTCCACAACTGAAAGTTTACTACTTTTTCGGTACGGATTACACCGCCACAATCAATAAAATTTTTAGTGATTTGTCCCACTTCGGTAACGTGAAAATGTTCCGGTACAAAATTTCCGTTTTCTAATTGAAATGCAACATTGTCTAATGTGGGCAATAGTTTTTTGATTTTAGATAATTTCATTTTTAAATATATATAGTTATAATGCAATATTACGATAATTTTTTTCCAATTTTTTAAAGTAACTTACTTCTAGTGTATAAATCCAAGTTCTATATGAAAGTTTTTACTGCTGGCTGTATTCAAGTTTAGGCGCAGCAGTTTTGATCGGTAACTGTACCTATGATGTTTGAGAAATATTGGTTGAGTAAAATAAAAACCTTTTCGTCAATACAGTAGCATACAGAATTACCTTCAATTGATCCTTTGATTAATCCCGCGTTTTTCAGTTCTTTTAAGTGCTGCGATACGGTAGGCTGGGCAAGTGGCAGTTCGTTCACAATATCGCCGGTAATACAGCTGTTTACTTTTACAAGATATTCTATAATGGCAATCCTTGCAGGGTGTCCTAAAGCTTTTGCTATCGTAGCTATAGAGTTCTGTTGTTCGGTAAAGTGGTCAGTCTTTGTAGCTCCCATTGTAAAAAATAATTATATTGCAATATTACGATATAATATATGAAGCAACAAAAATTTCTTCTTTTTTTTTCAGAAACTTTAGGAGGTATTAAAAGTGTTGATATAATTTATGGCGTTTGAAAACCTTTGCTATTTTATCTAAAGCCCAACCTTATGTTTATTTAATAAATTTTTAGGGGAACGGAGGTTATCCTACATTTTAATAACCTTCTTAAAAAGTTCAATATCATAGCTATGCTTCTTCAAGTTCTATCTAATGTGTCACCACAGTCGTTTAATTTACAGCATGTCGTGCAAACTTTAAAATAAAAAAAAGAAAGCGTATTTATAAAAAGAAAGACAAAGTCAATAGCGCGTTCATTCAACAAAATAATTAAATTTGGCTATTTAATTACATACAACGCTATTCACTATTGGATTTTACTATCAAAATATCCTGCTTCGGTGCTTCCGAATCCATTCCTATAATCAATGAACCTACTTACTTCATTGCTCTAATAGACGGTGATAGTTCTTTTTCGCTTGATTTTAATGAGTATGATATCCAAGGCAAGAATGTACTTTTTCTGTCGCCATATCAACTGTTAAATTGGGGTTCTAAAAATTTGAAAAGCATTCGTTTTCTACAGTTTCATGGTGATTTTTATTGTATAGAATATCATAAGGCAGAAGTTGCTTGTAATGGTATATTATTCAATAACATATACGATAAGCCTTATATTGCTGTTAATAATATTTTATTTGAGGAGATCAGTACGCTTTTCGATAAGGTTCAAAAAATTGGTAATGCTGGTACAAATTATGATTTGTCTGTTGTCAGGTCATACCTTCAACTTATACTTGCGCTATCTAGCAGGGAGAAACAGATCGATAGCAAAAATATTAAAATACTTTCCAACAAGTCTGACATTCTAAATTTCAAAGCAATGCTTGACACATCTTTTGCTACTTCAAAATCAGTTTCCTTCTATGCTGAACAATATGGTATGTCTGTAAATACATTTAGCAAAAAAGTAAAGAAACATTATGGAAAAGTGCCATCGAAGCTAATTCAGGAGCGTCTGACTCTCGAAGCAAAAAAACTTCTCCATCTAACCTATAAAAGCGTTAAAGAAATTTCAGCAGAACTGGGTTTTGAAGATGAGTTTTATTTCAGTAGGTATTTTAAAAAGGAAGTGGGCGTATCACCTAAAACTTTTCGAGAAAAGGTCGGCATTTCTATTGTAGCTGAAAAATCTATGTAATAACCGTATTTGTCCATTTTTAAGCAGGTGGTATTGTTGTATTTTTGAAAGAATTCTAAAAATACTGATAATGGAAAAATTTCTTAACCTGCTTGTCAATTCTCAAAATAGATTTATCAATTTTATGCGCATTGCCATATTTATAGTGATGGTGTGGATTGGCGGATTGAAAGTCCTTCCCTACGAAGCGGACGGAATAGTCCCATTTGTAATTAATAGTCCTTTTATGAGTTTTTTTTATCATAACACAGATCAAACAATAGTGAATGATCATGGCAAAGAAATTGCAGAATATACCCTTTACAAGAATCCGGAAGGCAAAACAGTTCAAAAAAATATAGACTGGCACAAGCAAAATAATACCTATATTTTTTCTTATGCTTTGGGATCAGTTATTATTACAATCGGAATTCTTGTTTTACTGGGTGTTTGGTTCCCTAAGATTGGTTTTTGGGGTGGTCTTTTGACCGCTGCTATGTCGTTTGTTACACTTTCATTCCTCATTACTACACCGGAAGTTTATGTACCTCAATTGGGTGGAGATTTCCCAACACCTCACTATGGTTTTCCTTATTTATCAGGAGCCGGAAGATTGGTGCTTAAAGATATAATTATGCTTGTAGGGGGTCTTATAATAGCATCCGAATCAGCGAAAAAAATAGTAACTGGTCGTTAAGTTCTGTAAAATGAAGTTTTTGCTGATAACGGACTAAAAACAACAACATGAAGCAATAAATTAAAGAGAGTATTTAATTTTAAGGCATTTTATTTAATCAGTAGACGGTTGATTATAGGAAGTACATAGAGCAGATAGGGGGAAGTGATTTGGATACAAGATGACAAAGAAATGCAAACACAAGAGAAAGTAATAAAGTAAGGAACTAAAGTTTATTTGTGCTTCGGTAAACTTATTAAAAGATGCTTTTAAAAATTCATTACATATTAAATCGTAAACTGATTATGGTTTGCTTAAAGCTTTTGGAAATGTAAAATTTAATACATCCCTTGCTCGGTTTGCAAATATTTAAAAATCAATTTTTCTTGATCTTTAACCGCTAGAGGATTTACTACAAAACGATATACAGTATTTGCGGATTTTAAATCATAAAGCAACAAATCAATCTGCCCACCATGTATATTTGCAAAAAAGCAGATTGGAATAGTTTATTTTTTTACACATTTCATGCTATCGGTTGTTGTAATTTTAAACTAAATTCAAACTCATTAAATACACCATCAATGCAGTTACAGCAGTGTATATAAGTCCGCCAAAAATAATGTAACCGGTTTTTTTGTGAAAGTAAGAGAATCTTCCAGGA
>Ga0233365_1000180_pt1 | contig 31578 bp, 32 predicted proteins | sample ElkDunMinimDraft_27_FD_191535 | JGI IMG/M metagenome (GOLD analysis project Ga0233365, IMG submission 191535) | Fecal eukaryotic communites from dung pellets of Tule Elk in California, USA - Elk Dung C36 | ecosystem: Host-associated > Mammals > Digestive system > Large intestine > Fecal | place...
CAAAAGCAGAATCTTGGGATGTAATTATCTACAAAACTACTGATAACTGGGGATTGCCTCAAACATGGAACGAGAGTGATGTAGTTATGAAAACAGCTGTAAAACCACAAACATTAAATAAAGATGTGGAGTATTTTACAATTGATGTTACACCGCAAAACAACGAGCAGGGAACAATTGATATTTCATGGGAAAAAACAATAGTTCACGTTCCGTTTAAAGTGCCAACGCACAAAATAGCAATGGAAAGCATTAATTCTAGCATTAACGAAAACTCTAAAGCTGCAGATTATTACGCGGCAGGTGTTTATCTGTTTACATCGAATACCGATGTTAAAAAAGCGTTAGATTATGTAAACAAATCAATAACAATGCAAAATGGCGAAGCTCCTTTTTATATGTTGCGTCAAAAGTCTTTGATTCAGGCGGCAAATGGTGATAAAAAAGGTGCGGTTGAAACAGCTAAAAAATCGTTAGAAGCTTCAGAAAAAGCAGGAAATGAAGATTACGTAAAAATGAATAGAAACTCTATTTTAGAATGGAGTAGATCATAAAGAAGAAGAGAAGCAGAAATGCTTCTTTTTTTATGCTTTCAAAATAAAATAAGTTTTTTTAAACTGTAAATACGCAGTATATTTGTTTCTTTAAAAAATATTGGAAATATTTATGTTAACAGAATTAAATGCTATTTCACCGATCGATGGTCGTTATAGATCAAAAACAGCTCCATTAGCAGATTTTTTTTCGGAAGAAGCCCTTATAAAATATCGCGTTTTAGTAGAAATTGAATATTTTATTGCTTTGTGCGAATTGCCATTGCCGCAGGTTGCAAACGTATCTAAAGATTTGTTTTCTGAATTACGAAAAATTTATACCGATTTTTCTACGGAAGATGCACTTTGGATCAAAAACACCGAAAAAACAACAAATCACGATGTTAAGGCTGTTGAATATTTCATAAAACATAAATTTGACCAATTAGGTTTACAAGAATTTAAAGAGTTTATCCATTTTGGATTAACCTCTCAAGACATCAACAACACTGCAATACCTTTATCGGTAAAACACGCTTTTGAAAAAGTGTACATGCCTACTTTTATTCAGTTGGTTAACAAATTAAAAGAGTTAAGCATTGAGTGGAAAGATATTCCAATGTTGGCGCGTACGCACGGGCAACCTGCATCGCCAACACGCTTAGGAAAAGAATTACATGTTTTTGTGGTTCGTTTAGAAGAGCAGTTGCGTTTGTTGAACAACATTCCGTTTGCAGCTAAATTTGGTGGCGCAACAGGGAATTTCAATGCACACAAAGTAGCTTATCCGCAAAACGATTGGAGAGTTTTTGGTGAGAATTTTGTTGAAGAAATTTTAGGATTGAAACATTCGTTCCCTACAACACAAATTGAACATTACGACCATTTTGCTGCTTTTTGCGATGCTTTAAAGCGTATAAACAATATATTGATCGATTTAGATCGCGATGTTTGGACGTATGTTTCAATGGAATATTTCAAACAGAAAATCAAGGCTGGCGAAGTTGGATCATCTGCAATGCCACACAAAGTGAACCCGATCGATTTTGAAAATTCTGAAGGAAATTTAGGTATCGCCAATGCCATTTTTGAACATTTGGCGGCAAAATTACCTATTTCTCGTTTACAGCGCGATTTAACCGACAGTACCGTATTACGTAATGTGGGCGTTCCGTTTGGTCATACCATTATTGCATTTGAGTCTACCTTAAAAGGTTTAAACAAATTATTGTTGAACGAAAGTAAGTTTGCAGACGATTTAGAAAACAACTGGGCGGTTGTTGCAGAAGCAATTCAGACCATTTTGCGTCGCGAAGCATATCCAAATCCTTACGAAGCATTGAAAGATTTAACCCGTACGAATGATGTAATCAATCAAAAATCGATTCATGCATTTATTGATACGTTAAATGTTTCGACTGAGGTTAAAAATGAATTAAAGCAAATAACTCCAAGCAATTATTTAGGGGTTTCAATTTAAAAATATATGAAAAAAATTATTGTTACTTTATTTTTGGCATTGGCATTTGTTGGATGTAATGATGACGACAATCAGGTCGATGTTTTGGTTGGAAAATGGTATCCGCAAGGAGTAATCATTAATGGAGAAAGCATGCCTTATCAAGAAAACTCGAACTGTGGAAGAGATTATTTGCAGTTAAACGAATTTAATTCGTTTGAAATTGTAGATTATACTGAAAGCAATGTTGTTGGAAAAACTACAATGCCGCCGCCATGTCCGTCACAAAAGTTTTACGGTTCATATACGGTTATCAATAATGAATTGAAGTTTCACGGATCTAACTTTTTTCAAGGTGGAGAAATCGTTGAAAAATCTACAGGTCAGTTGAAATTAAAACGAATGATAGATGTAAACGGCGACGGAACTGAAGATGAAGTAATAGAAGTTTTCATGAAGCATTTGGCAGAATAAATAATCTAATAATCAATAAACTTCCCATCTCTCCCCAAAAAACGACACTGTTTTTTGGGGTCTTATTTTATAGCAGAGCTCTTTTGATGACACTACACAAAGTGTCATAACCATTAAAATAAGTTTAACTTTACTCAAAAACCACATAATATCTATACAATGTTCGAAAATACTTTAGTTGAACTTGATGAAATTCCGCAGTATCAGGAAATTACGTTTTCAGGTTTACACAATAATTATAAAAAAATAGTGGTGCTTAATTCGCTGATTACTTTGGTTTTAGGTGTTGGAATTTGCGTTGCATTATTCTTTTTAATTGATGAAATCGAAAAATTATATGCAATTATTCCTATTTTTGTAATCAGTGCGTTATTAGTATTATTTCCTTTATTATCCTACAAAAAAAAGAAATATGCTTTTCGCAAACACGATGTGCTTTTCAAGAAAGGATTAATTTTTAAGGCAACACATATTTCGCCTTACATTCGTTTGCAGCACGTGGTTATAAAGCAAGGTTGGTATGCTAAAAAGTTAGGTTTAGCAACGTTGGTAATGTACACGGCAGCAAATAATTTCTCGGATATTTCTATTCCGGGACTTACTTTGGAAGAAGCCGAAAGATGGAAAAGTTTTTTAATGAACCGTATTCAAGAGTTAAACGATGAGTCAGAAAATCAGTTATAACTTTTCGCTTCCAAATAAACTCGACAAAAAAGCACTGTTTTTAGTTTTAGGAACCACATTGTACACGGTTGCTCGTGCGGCATGGCCTATAATTGCCTTAATGTTCGTAAAGCGCGAATTTAAAAGTTGGTACTTTTTCGCGGTTATTGGCGTGATTATTCTGACAACTTTTGTAGCAAAATTGATTAATTACTTCTATTTTTCGTATCAGGTTGTTGAAGATGAACTAATTATTAAAAAAGGTTGGTTAAACAAATCTACAACTGTTGTAAAGCTCGATAAAATACACGAGGTAAACTTAAATCAGAAGTTTATACATAAAATTATCGGACTTTATCTGGTGAATATCGATACTGCGGGAAGCTCTTCTACCGAAATTGAAATCAACGGAATTGATTTTCAAAAAGCGCTGGCATTGAAAGACGTGTTGACTTCTTCGGTTGAAACAAATCAGGAATCAAGAACTATTTTATCAGAAGGAAATGATGAAGCGATTATTGAAGATCAATCTGCTGATAAAATCAAGATAAGTTTGATTAGTCTGATAAAAATCGGATTGACTCGAAATTACCTACAGACATTTGGTTTGTTGATTGCATTTTCGTTTCAAATAATTGATCAGTTACAAGATTTTTTCTATAAAGATGATGCGTCTGTTTACGATGATATTTTTGAAGCATCGTACGATGAATATTTAGGCTTGGTTGGTGTTGCCCTGTTTTTTGGATTGATTACTTTGGTGGTGATTTTCAATTTGGGACGAACGTTGTTAACTTACTACAACTATCAGATCAATTTAAAAGACAAGCACCTTACGGCTTCTTATGGCTTAACAGATTCGCATATTATTTCGGTTCCTGCAAACAAAGTGCAAATGTTTCAGTTTCAGCAAAACTACTTTCAAAAGCTGATGAATCTGTTCGAAGTTAAAATTAAACAAGTCGAATCAAACGAAGATAATAAAAAGAAAAAAGGATTAATTATTCCTGGTACTAATCATTTGGAATTAAATACATTGTTTAATGTTATTTTTAGTAATAATTTAATTGATTTAAACAACGGATATAAACCTCATATTCGTGTATTAGCTATCAAAGTAGCGATACTTTCCATACCTGCAATCATAAGTTTAATTGTACTATATTTTACTGATTCTTTACTTTTTAGTTGGATTATTTTACCTTTTTTCAGTTTGGGCTGTCTGTTAATTTACATGGGATACAAAAACGAAAAAATGGTTTTTAAAGATAATTTCGTTATCCTTAAAAGCGGAATTTGGGATATTTCTACCACTTATCTTCCAATCGATAAAATTCAAAAAGTTTCCATTTCTCAAAGTTATTTTCAAGAGAAAAGACAAATAGGTTCGTTAAATTTGTACACCGCTGCCGGCATTATTACTTTGTATTATTACGATTTTAATATGCTACAGCGAATGGTTAACGAAATTCTTTATAAAATAGAAAAAAACAAACATTCATGGATGTAATACGTTCGCACGAACAAACTGTTTTTATACAAACATCGAACATATATTTTAAAAAGTGGGAAGTAGAAAACCTGCGAAATACCATTATTTTATTGCACGATTCGTTAGGTTGTACCGTTTTATGGCGTGAATGGCCCGAAGAATTGGCAAAGGAATTAAACTGTAATGTAATTGCGTATGATCGACGTGGTTATGGAAAATCGGATAATTATAACATTAAAAGACCGATTGATTATTTAGAGCAGGAAGCTGCTATTTTAAAGGATCTTTTAAATTATTGGCAGGTTGATAAACCTGTTTTGTTCGGATTTTCAGACGGAGCGTCGGTTGCTACTATTTTTTCTGGAATGTTTCCTAATGATCTGGAATTACTGATTATTGAAGGTGTTCATGTGTTGATTGAACACGAAACATTGAAAGGAATTGTTGAAGCCGAAAATATTTTGGAAACAACTCAAATCGCTAAAGCATTACAAAAATATCATGGTGATAAAGTGTACGATTTATACTACGCTTGGACAAAAACATGGCTTTCTGCAGAGCATCAAAGTTGGAATATCGAACATTTTATTCCGAAAATCACAGTTCCTATATTAGTCATTCAAGGCGAATTTGATGAATTTGGATCTATGAATCAGGTTAATGCTTTTGATAAATCATCTGGAATTGTAGAAAAATTAATTGTATCAAATGCAAAACATACCGCTCACAAAGAACAAAAAGAACTGGTTTTTTCAACGATTACTCAATTTGTAAATACACATCTGCATGAAAAAATGGATTAAAGCCGCACGTTTACGCACCTTGCCGTTATCTGTTTCGGGCATTATTTTAGGTAGTGCTTGTGTGTATCAGGCAGTTCCGTCACACTCAAAATTCTGGCTTATTTTCGGCTTGTGTTTGCTTACAACCTTGTTTTTTCAGGTACTTTCTAATTACGCAAACGATTATGGCGATGCCGTTAAAGGTACCGATAACGATAATAGGGTAGGACCGCAACGTGCTATTCAAAGCGGTGAAATTACGAAAGCGGCAATGAAAAAGGCAATCATTATCACAGCTGTTTTAGGAATGATTTCTTCGGTTGCAGTTGTTTATTTCTCTTTTGGAAAAGATAATTTTATTCAGGCAGTTATTTATCTTGTGTTGGCAGTTGCCTGTATTGGCGCGGCAATTAAATACACCGTTGGTTCATCTGCTTACGGATACCGTGGTTTGGGCGATGTTTTTGTATTTGTGTTTTTTGGTTTGGTAAGTACTTTGGGCAGTTATTATTTATACACGCACTCGTTAGATTTAAAAGTGCTTTTTCCGGCATTTGCAGTAGGTTTCTTAAGTACAGCGGTACTGAATATGAACAACATGCGTGATATTGAAAACGATGCCGCCATGAATAAAAATACCTTGGTTGTAAAAATGGGCTATCAAAAAGCAAAAACGTATCACTTTTTTCTGATAATTGCATCAATCATCTTGTTCAATACGTATGCTATTGGAAATTTTACAAAATGGTATCAGTTTGCGTATGTTTTAGCATTGATTCCGCTGTTTAAAAATATCGGAGTTGTAGCAAAAACAATAACCCCGCGTGATTTAGATCCTGAGTTAAAACGCATTGCCTTAACCACATTTTTTATATCTTTATTATTCTCAATTGCTATAATTTTAAATTAAAACTATGAAAATAACTTATTACGGACATGCGTCATTAGGAATTGAAATGAACGGAACAAACATCATTGTAGATCCTTTTATTTCGGCTAACGAACTGGCAAAACATATCGATGTAAATTCTTTAAAAGCCGATTATATCTTAATTACACATGCACATGGCGACCATATTTTAGATGTTGAAACCATTGCAAAAAATACGGGTGCTGTAATTGTATCGAATGCTGAAATTGCGGGTTATTACGAAGCAAAAGGATTTAAAACGCATCCAATGAATCACGGCGGATCGTGGCAGTTTAATTTTGGAAAGGTAAAGTATGTAAATGCCATTCATTCAAGCAGTTTTCCCGACGGAACTTATGGAGGACAACCGGGTGGTTTTGTGATTGAAGCCGATAATAAGAACGTTTACATTGCTGGCGATACTGCGTTAACGTATGATATGAAGTTGATTTCTATGCGAAATCCTTTAGATTTGGCGATTTTACCAATTGGCGATAATTTTACGATGGATGTTGATGATGCTGCCATTGCAGCCGAATTTTTAGAGGTAACCACTGTTTTAGGATATCATTACGATACATTCGGATACATAAAAATCGACCATGAAATAGCTAAACAAAAATTTGCCAATAAACATAAAGAACTGATTTTATTGCCTGTGGGTGATTCAATCGAAATGTAAAATAAACCCTGAAATTTTCAGGGTATTTTTTTGAATACTTTTAAAACAATTTCAATGAAAGCAACATTTAAAAAATACATATTAAACTTTAAGCAGGCATCCGGAACATCAAGAGGTATTATGAATACCAAAGAAACTTATTTTCTGATTTTAGAAGATAATGGTAAAACTGGAATAGGAGAGTGTGGTTTGTTTAGAGGATTGAGTTATGATGATCGACTGGATTATTCAGACAAATTGCAATGGGTGTGTAATAATATTAATTTAGGAGTTGATCTTCTGTGGAATGAATTAAGAGAATGGCCATCGATTCAATTTGGGCTAGAACAAGCATTTTTATCACTTCAAAGTAATAATCCATTTGTGTTGTTTCCTTCAAGATTTGCAGAAAGTACAAAAGCAATACCGATTAATGGTTTGGTTTGGATGGGTTCATCCGAATTTATGAAACAACAGATTACAGATAAGATTTCAAACGGATTTAATTGCATAAAAATTAAAATTGGTGCTATTGATTTTGAAGAAGAATTGAATTTAATCGCAGGAATTAGAAAAAATTTTTCACCCGAAATGATCGAAATTAGGGTTGATGCTAATGGTGGATTTAGTTATAGTGATGCTTTAAATAAAATAAATCAATTGTCTGAATATAAAATACATAGTATTGAACAGCCTATTAAACAAAATCAATATGACAGTATGGCAGAGCTGTGTAAAACAACTTCAATTCCTATTGCATTAGATGAAGAACTTATTGGTGTTGTAAATATGCAGGATAAAGAAAATCTATTGCTTAAAATTAAGCCGCAATACATTATTTTAAAGCCAAGTTTAGTCGGTGGTTTTAAAGGATCGCAAGAATGGATCGATATTGCCGAGAAATTAGGTATTGGTTGGTGGGTAACTTCTGCTTTAGAAAGTAACATCGGATTAAATGCAATTGCACAATGGACATTTACTTTAGAAAATAATATGCCGCAAGGTTTGGGAACAGGAGGTTTGTTTATTAATAATTTCCAAACTAACTTATATGTAAAAAACGGACATTTGTGGTTTAATGATCAAACGGAAATAAATTTTAAAAACGTACTCGATCAAATTGAAAACTAACTGATATTTATCAAAAGGGTTGTTTCTTGGTTTTCTTTAATCAATTCAAATTGTATCGATCGGTCGTTTAAAAATGTTGCAAGTTCTTCGTTTAAAGATAGGGGTCTGTTGATCCAGATTTTGTAGATGTTTTTCTTTTTTGTTTTGTAGATCGATATAAAACAAATGATGTTTTCCTTATATTTTATTTTGTCGATAAATTTATAGGTAAACAACATAATGCGCAACAACGTTTTAAACTCTAAATCGCTTAAAATAATGGTGTTATCTGTAAAAGTTTCAATTTTTATGAATGATGCGTACTGTTTTTTAATTTCATTGATAATGTACGCAAGATCTACCGTTTTGTAATTTGTAGTAGAAATAATGTGCGAAATACTGCGCGATTCATCTTCAATTTCTTTGATTTTATCCTGAAGCAGCTCCAAATCTGTTTCGTTGCTGTCAAAAAGTTGAAGTAAATCGTTAATTTTTACAATGGCATTTTGATCAATAAGCTGTTTGGTGTTGTTGTTTTCTTTTAAAATCGATGCATCCATCTGCTCTTTAATATCAATAAGATATTTGTACATCTGTGTTTTCTCGTTCAGATATTCGCGGTGTTTTCTAGCTAATTGTCTGGTTTTAACGTTCCGGTAGATGAAATAGTAAAGCACCACCGAAAAAAGCAGTATAAACGTGAAAGCCGTAACATTTAAATTTTGTTTATGAATTAACTGCTGTTCGGTCTTTAATTTTAAAGTGTTTGAATTTGTTTCGAAAATAAAATCATGCACATAATTTTTATAGGTAAGCAGCGAATCGTTAATTTTTATGTAATCGTTGGTATACTCTTTTGTATTAAGCGTGTTTGTAGCAATTAATTGCTGTAAAATCTGATGTTCGTAAATAAAATTGTTGGTTTCCCTGCTTATATCTAACGCTTTTTTAAAGTTCGATGAAACCGAATCGGGTGTTGAAACCGACTGATAATATTTTGCTTTTAAATAGTAATAAAGTGCTTCGGATTCTTTTGTAGGAACTGTATTTAAGTGTGAATGGTACAAATTTAAATCGTTGTGAATACTGGCATCATTCAGAGATATTTTTGCATAAATAGTATAAAATAAACTAGTAAAAAACAGATCTTCACTTGTACGATTTTCTTTTAAAAGCTCATTTATTCTTTTAGTAGAACTTTTTATGATTTTATCATAATTCGATTTTCTTATCAGGTACTTGTTTAATTCGCCCGTAAGATAATTTTCCACTAAAGTTCCTCTTCTAATGGCTTTTTCCAATTCACCATCTATATTCATCAGATAGTTTACTTCTTTTTCATATTTTGCAGGATCATCCTCTTGCAAAATAGGCAGACTAAAAACATCGATATATAATTGTTTTACTTTTTCATTTTCAAGCGGAATGTCTTTTAATTTTTCAATTTCAATTTTAGAATGAGCCAATAAATTAACCCGGTTTGTTAAGGCAATTTTTCTTATCGAATTAAAAAATCTTTTTCTATCGTTATTTTTAAAATGATCGTTTGCACGTGTTAAATAATAATAAGCACTGTCAAACTTATTGTTCTTTGCCAGATAATTGCTGTACAGCTGGTGGTTTATTCCCAAAAGAACACTGTCGGTTTCCTGCATATAGAAAGCATGAACCTTATGTAAATTATGCGGATTGACTTCGTATTCGCTGTTGTAATTTTTCTGCATGGTAATACTGTCAATTTTATAATTGGCGGAATTAGACACTTTTTCTTTACGACAAGCCATAAGCAGGCAAACCGCAAGAATTAGAAAAGTGTTGCTAATAATTAAACGCATAGACTATAATTTAACAGTAATTATAAAAGTTGTTCCTTTGGTTGATTCAATGGTCAATGTTCCATCTATTTCTTTCAATCGGTTATGGATGTTACTTATTCCGATACCTTTTTGGGCAGTTTTAACAAATCCTTTGCCGTTATCAATAACAATCAATTTTATGTTAGATTCTTCCTGATAGAGTTTTATGTAAGCATGTGTAGCCGATGAATGTTTGTGTATGTTTTGTAACAATTCCTGCAAAACACGGTAAATATGAAAACGAATCCGCGGATGCGTTTTAAACCATTCAATAGAAAGATCAAAATCGTAATCAAAAATAATTAGGTTGTTTGGTTGGTTTTCAATAAGTTCAATCAGCATATGGTGAAAAGAATCTTTCTCAAACAAACTGTTTATTTCGTTATAATTGTCGCAAATTTCAATAAGACTTTGCATAACTTCTAAAACCGTATTTTTAGCAATCTGCAAACTGTTCAGTTTGATAAAATCTTTGTGCAGTAAAAATCGTGTAGAAAACAGTTTGTTTACAATATTGTCGTGCAGTTCCATAAAAATCTGCTTTTTATTGTTGTTCAGCTTGTTTTCAATATTGTTTTTATAGGTAAGCGTTACTTCAAGCGCTTTGGTATCCTGCTCGATATAATCGTTGCGTAGCTGTATTTTTTTTAGATTTATTTTTTGAATAATGCTGAAAATTACCAATATCGATATAATAGAAATACCCAAAATAATAGCTACGACAATGAATATTTCGCGTTTAAGTTTTTCGTTTTTACGCACCAATTCATGATTGTCATAAACCACTTTTTGATTGATGTTTACCTTTTTGTCGTTATCATTTTGAATTTGACCAACAACATTCAAATAATGGTTGTTTAGTTCAACCGATGTAGAATCGGTATGTTGCATGATTTGTTCTAAAATGCGCTTTTCTAAAAAAAGGTTTTTAAACTTTAAATCATTTTCTGCTAAAAGTTCTTTTTGAAATTTTTTTGCTGCAACGGTATCCTTCTTAATTTTTAAAAGATAATCACCTAAAACTGCATAATTTTCTTGAAGTAACGGAACGCTTAAAACATACGATTTGTTTTCTTCAAACGTTTTTATGTATACATCTAAACTGTCTAAATTTCCTGATTCTATCTTGTATTGAATAAGATTATGAAGTGTTGTTATTTTATTTTTTTTGCTTTTATCGCTATTTGTTGTAGATGCCAGATCAAAAGCCGATTCTAAATCTTTTATGGTTTGCTTTAAAGAAATTTGACCGATTTTATTACCAGAAATGGCATAATTGTTTATATAGATGCTTTTTAATGAATTGATCTTTTCTTGAGAAAACAGTTTTTTCTTGAAATTGTCAGACAATGTTTCGTAACTGTGTAATATTTTAAAAGCGGCAGCGTATTTTTTTTGTTTGTAATGAATATTACTGATTAAAATAAAAACCGAGGCTTTTTCAAATGCATATTCTTTATTATTAGTACCCAGATTTTCAAGTGCTTTGTAGGCATAATTTTCTGCAATTTGAAAAGATTGTAAGTTAAAGTAGTATTCGGAAATTAAATAATTTGATAAACACGCATCATATGAACTTGATTGATCTTCAAAATAGTTGACTGATTTAAAAAGATGTTGATATCGATCGTCAGTTGATGATAAATCTGAATTTAATAAAATATGCAGATTATTTGCCCGATAAATATTTGTTGAATCAGCTAATTTTAGTGCTGAATTTTCGAAGTAAACTGCCTTTTCTTTTGTGTTATCAAAATCATCAGCAAACTGAATATTATACAGCAAACAGTAATACAATTCATCTAAAGTAAAAGATTTGTAGTTGCTCTCGGTAATTTTTTTGTGAATCTGAATATGGTCGTAAACATTCGTTGGCTTTTTGCACGATACAGCAAAAAACAATGAAAATAAAGTAATGACTACTAATTTACGCACCCGATTGGTTTTGATTACAAATGAACAAATTTATGAAAATATGTTAATGAATTTTCCAACCATTTACTTCCCTAATATATTTTGCAGCTTCCGTTATCTCTGTTTCAATAAGTTTCTTATTTATAATTGATTTTGCTGGTTTAAAGTTTACATATAGTTTGATTTTTTCGATGTCAGGTTCAATTATATAGATGGTATCATATAATTCACAAGATTTATCACCACCGTCATTATAATTCCGAATGATTATCTTTTTTATCTTATCATTATTTAAATAAATACGTTTATATATTCTTCCACACTCCCAACCATCTTTATAACGGAGTGCAATTATTTTTTCGTTATTGAAATAAGCGTATTTAGGATGAAGAGCATCATTGTCTGTTAATGTAGTTTCTGCATTAGATACGTGATCTTCGAATTGTTTCTCTAAAAAATAGAAAACAGAATAATTATTGAAAAGCAGTAAGTAAATAACTAAAGTTAATGGAAGAATAATAGCAGATAAACGAAAATATTTCTTCATAATTACTTATTCTCATTAAACGAATTAGGAATCAATTCAGGTAATAGTTTTATTAAAATAGGAAGCAGTAAACTGCCACCTGGAATTAAGAAAATGGTGAATGCAGGAACCGTTTTTCCTAATTCTATAAACTGATTCTTTAACTGTAATTTTTCTTTTGCTGTAAGGTTGCTGTAGGTTCCCTTTACAATAAGTTGCATTAATAATTTATTGTTTTCTAGTTCTTTAATTAAACTTTTTTTGTTTCGTTTTATTAATAATGCTACCGTTTTGTTGGTGTTTTTGTAAAGCTTTTTTAGAGGATGTGTAAATTGAAAATACGGAATTTCACTTCGGTTATGTTCAATAAATGAAACCATGTCGCTTAAAGATCTTTTGGTAAAATCTTTTTGTAAACCTAATAAATTTTGAAGTTGAAGAATAAATTTAAACTCTTTTTGGTCAATTTTTTCATCGTTCCATAAAACCATCAAGGCAATGTCATAAATATAAGCCTTGCCGTAAAAAGTTTTAATGTTCCACAGGTCCAGAGTTGAAAGTTGTGTATCGAAATTTTTTAAAGACGCATATTTTAGAGAACTGCTTAAAACTTCCTGTAACTTTACATCGTATTTTGAAACATTCTGTTTTTGGTTGAAACTAATCATAACCAAATGCGAAAGAGTTTGTTCCAGATACTTGTAATAGTTCAAAATTTCGGTTTCGTTCAGCAAATAACGTTTAAAACAAAGAACATCGGTAAAAATTAAAAAGTTCGATAAATGATGCGAAAATGTTCTATCCAAGTAATTTGACGATCGGGTAGTGCGTTCGTTCAAGATTTTCTCAAGCGATGCATAGGCTTTTTTAGATTCGAACTTTATAAAAGAAAAGTACGATTCTGTCTTGGCTTCGCCCATTTTCCGGTAGAAATCCTCGGCATGTTTGGTAAATTCCGTAAAATCAGTTTCATTTTTTGTTTGAACAAACGTTCCGTACAAAGCTTCCAGCAAAACAATTTTCGCATATTCTTCGTGAGTAAGATCAAACGAATTAAAAACCGGTTGAATAGATTTGGTGGTAAAACCGTATATAAAGCCTGTTTTACGAATGTTTTCGTAAAATTCTTCTTCGGTTTGATTAATAAAAAAAGATGGATTACTTAATTTAAAAAATTTAGTAATCCATAGCTCTTTTGATGGGTTCATAAATTATTTTAGTTCAAATACAACATTTACATTCGTTGCAATTTCAATTTCGCCAACTGCCAATGTTTGATCCATTCCTGCAGATTCGTCAGCCATTGCCGTTTTCATCATATAAACACGAGGATTGTTCACCATAGACTGATCGCTGATGATTAATGCTTTCCCGATTGTTTGGTTTAAAGCACTTGCATAATCTTCGGCTTTTTTCTTTGCGTTAAGAACTGCTTTTGCTCTAATTTCTGTTGCAACTTTTTCTGTTTGGGTCGATTTAAATTCAACACCATTAATAGTGTTTGCACCCGCAGCCATTAAATCAGCCATTAATTTTTCGTAATTATCTAAACTTCTTAACGTAATAGTGATAGTCTGACTTGCTACGAAATAATCTTTTTTCTCTTGATATTCTCTTGTTTTGTAAAGATTTACACGTTGTGTTTGATAATCTTTTTCTGCCACATTACTTTTTTTGATTACTTGAATCATTTTGGCAATAATTTCATCGTTCTGCTTTTTTGCCTTTGCCGAATCAAGATCTTTAATTTCTGCACCCATTGTTATAACGGCATAATCTGGTTTGATTTTTACCGAACCTTCGCCGTTCACGTTAACCTGTGGTGTAATACTGTTGTTGTTGTTGTTTTGTGCCATTGCTGAAAATGTTACTAATACAAGTGTAAATAAATAAACAATCTTTTTCATGTTTTTAAAATTTTAGATTAAAGGTTAAGCCATTTAAAACTCTTTTCTATGGCTTTTATCATTTCCCCTGCAATATCCTTGCCAGTTGCACCTTCAATTCCTTCTAATCCGGGAGAAGAATTTACTTCTAACAGCAAAGGTCCTTTGGCTGAGCGTATTATGTCTACACCGGCAACTTTTAAATTCATTGCTTTTGCTGCTTTAATGGCAATTTTTTTCTCTTCGGCTGTCACTTTTACTATTGATGCTTTTCCACCCAGATGAATATTTGCTCTAAATTCGCCCGGTAAAGCCTCTCGTTGCATTGCGGCAACCACTTTTCCGTCAACTACAAACAAACGTAAGTCTTTTCCGTTGGCTTCTTTAATAAATTCCTGCACCAGAATGTTTGCTCCCACACTTTTAAAAGCGTTTATAACAGATTCGGCTGCCTTTTTTGTTTCTGCCAAGACCACACCTTTTCCTTGTGTACCTTCTAACAACTTAACAATCAAGGGCGATCCGCCAACCATGTTTATTAAATCGTTTGTATCTAACGGTGAATTTGCAAAACCTGTTGTAGGAATTTCAACCCCGTAATTTAAAAGCATTTGTAGTGAATACAGTTTATCGCGAGATTGGGTGATAGATGTTGCGTTGTTTAAGCTGTAAACTTTTAAGGATTCAAAATGACGAATGATCGAACAACCGTAATACGTCATGCTTGGACGAATTCTTGGAATAATCGCATCAAAATCGTTTAAAATGCGTCCGCCACGATAATGAATTTCGGGCTGATGCGCATCTAATTTCATGTAGCAGTGCTTTATGTTTAAAAAGTGCATTTCGTGACCGCGCAATTCACCGGCTTCCATAATACGTTTGTTGGAATAAAGTTCGGGATTGCTCGCTAAAACGCCAATTCGTAAACCATGTTTTTCATTGCTGTTAGCATTGTAGTATTCTTTAATTTTTTCTGGAGTTACAATTCCGAATTTAAAACGTTCGTCTGGATCAACAATAATTTTTCCGGTCATTGCTTCACGACCCAACAGCATTCTAAAGCCCATTGAATCACGATTGGTCAAGGTTAATTCAATAACCCACGATTTTTCGCCCAACGACACTTCGGTATTAATTACATATCGGCTTTCGCGCGTACCGGTGCTGCTTTTTACAATGCGTTTGTCAATTACCTTTGCTTCGCACGAAATAATACTTTTTACGTTTCTTTGGATAGGATGTATTATAAAACGCACCCATGTTTCGCCGTTTTTATCGAAAGGAGTAATTTGTTCGGCGTGCAGTGCCGATGTTTTTGCACCGGAATCAACACGAACCTTTACAGCCGGAACCTTTAATTCTGGCAGTGCGCACCACTCTTCGCTACCAACAATAACTTTGTCAATCATAAATTTTTATTTGTACAACTTATACAACTAAAGTATTTAAAAAAAACGAAATATTTTATAAATAGACCGAAATAAAAAGCCGCTTTTAAAAAAATATTAAAAGCGACTTTCATTAAAAATTTATCGGATAAAAACTATAAGTTAAATGCTTGTTTAACGGCGTCGATTTTATCTAATTTTTCCCATGTAAACAATTCTACTTCAATTGTTTTTTGTTCTCCGCTAGGGTTTTTGAAAGTTTTAGTAACAACCTCATTTTTACGTCCCATGTGTCCGTAAGCAGCGGTTTCACTGTAAATTGGCTTTCTTAATTTTAACGTTTGTTCGATATGATACGGACGTAAATCGAACAATTTCTGTAATTTATCTGCAATTTCACCGTCGGTTAAATTTACTTTAGCTGTTCCGTAAGTATTCACGAAAACGCCCATTGGCTCTGCAATTCCGATAGCATAAGAAACCTGAACCAACAATTCGTCTGCAACACCTGCAGCAACTAAATTTTTGGCAATGTGTCTTGCCGCATAAGCCGCAGATCTATCAACTTTACTAGGGTCTTTCCCAGAAAAAGCTCCACCACCGTGCGCACCTTTACCGCCATACGTATCAACAATAATTTTTCTGCCTGTTAAACCTGTATCGCCATGAGGTCCGCCAATAATAAACACACCCGTTGGATTTACGTGATACGTTATTTCCTCTTTAAAATAAGGTTGGTATTGTGGATATTTCTTTAGTAAACGAGGAATTAAAATTGCAACGATGTCTTTTTTAATTTGATCCTGCATTGTTTTTTCTGCTTTGTTTTTAGCACCTACAGAATCGTTTTCAGGCTTTACAAAATCGTCGTGTTGTGTTGATAAAACAATTGTTACAACGCGTTTTGGTTTGTTATCATCGTCATATTCTAACGTAACCTGCGATTTTGCATCAGGACGTAAATAGGTGATTTCATTATTTTCTCTGCGTAATTCCGCTAATTCCTGCAATAATTTGTGAGATAAATCTAAAGCCAAAGGCATGTAATCTTCGGTTTCTGTTGTAGCATAACCAAACATAATACCTTGATCGCCTGCACCTTGATCTTCTTTATTTGCTTTGTCAACACCTTGGTTGATATCTGCAGACTGTTCATGAATTGCCGATAAAATACCACAGGAATTAGCATCGAACATATATTCGCTTTTCGTGTAACCAATTTTTTTGATCACATCGCGAGCAATTTGCTGAACATCTAAATAAGTGTTCGATTTTACTTCGCCAGCCAAAATAACCTGACCAGTGGTAACCAAAGTTTCACAAGCTACCTTTGAATTTTCATCAAAAGCTAAAAAGTTGTCGATTAATGCGTCTGAAATTTGATCTGCAATTTTATCAGGATGTCCTTCACTTACAGATTCTGATGTAAAAAAATATGCCATATTTTAGTTTAATGTTTAATGAGGAAACTAAATTGCACGCTTTTACTAAAGAAGTTATTCTGCTTTAGCATTTTTTTAAAGAGGTTGCAATCAGTCAAATTTTTCCTCGAAAATTATGATGCAAATATACGATTAAGATTTAGAAAAAAAACAAAAGATGTAATTTTTATTGTGGATAATTTTTGTGAAGATTAAATGTTTTTTAAATCAACTCGATTTTAGATATTTTATCAGTATCTGTAGCAATTTCCTTTTTTTGTTTTATTTTTAGTGAAAAGAATTACACAATGAAATTTCATACACGAAAATGGGTGAAGCCCGAAGATTTAAATCCGAACAAAACACTATTTGGAGGAAAATTATTAGCTTGGATTGATGAAGAAGCTGCTTTATATAGTATTATTCAGTTAGAAAATGCGCATGTTGTTACAAAATTTATGTCTGAAATTAATTTTATGGCATCGGCTAAAGAAGGCGATATTATCGAAATTGGTTTGGATGTGGTAAAATTCGGAACAACATCGCTGGTTTTAAACTGTCAGGTTCGTAACAAAATGACTCATGAAACCATAATTACTGTGGATAAAATTACAATGGTTAATTTAGATGCCGACGGAAATCCTAAACCACACGGCAAAACTAAAATTGAGTATGTACATGAACGTTTATCTAAAAAAGAATAGTATTTAATGAGTATTCAAATAAAAAAACAATCGGGCGAAATAGTTCCGTTCGATAAAAAAAGTTTACATAGATCTTTAATGAATTCAGGTGCTGATCTTGAAGATGCAAACCATATATGCGATACAATTACCAAAGAACTTTACAATGGTATCTCAACAAAAGAATTGTATCAGAAAGCGTTTGATTTATTAAAAAAATCAAAATCTTCTGTAGCGGCGCGATATAGTTTAAAAAGAGCCTTGCAAGATCTGGGTCCAGAAGGATTTTTCTTTGAAAAATGGGTTGCAAAAATTTTCGAAGTTCAAGGATATGATACCATGACAAGTCAGACTTTAACAGGGAAATCTACCGTAACTCATGAAATTGATGTGATTATTTCAAATAAAAACGAAGATTTAATCTGCGAATGTAAGTTTAGAAATGATATTGATGCCAAGATTAGCGTTACTACACCCATGTATTTTTTATCAAGATTTAATGACTTAAAAGACAATAGTTTTACTTTTTTTAATAGACCGTTTAAACCGCAACAAGGTTATATGATAACCAATGCTTTTTTTACAACAGACAGTATTGCTTTTGCAGATTGTTATGGAATTAATTTAATCAGTTGGAATTATCCCGAAGATAAAAGTATTAAAAGACTAACAGATTATCATGGCTTGTATCCCGTGACTTGTTTAACTACTTTGACGAAAGAAGAGGAGCAAACTTTGTTGTCTAAAAATTGTATTCTGGTGCGTGAATTAATTAAAAACCCGGTTTTGTTAGATCATTTTAAATTTTCAAATGATCGAAAAGAATTGATTTTGAAAGAAGCTACTGAATTACTAGCTTAAAATACAATACAAGAAGTTTTATAGAAATTGAGGCTTCTTGTGTATTCTTAATTATTTTTAAAATTTCGCTAAATTACACAAAAAAACCAAAAGCAATTCCTATAATTATTGCTAACAGTTTAGCTAAATTAAATTTATGACCTTCGCTGCTTTCAAAGATTATGGTTGATGATATATGGAATAAAATACCTATTACAAATGCAGAAATCGGTACATAATAATCAATCAGGAATGATAGGTTTGCTGATAAATAAGTTCCAAGCGGAGTCATTAAAGCAAAAACAATCATAAACATAAAGACGAATTTCTTGTTTAATTCTGCCTGTAAAAAGAATAACGTTAGTATTATTGCAATTGGGAAATGATGTATGGCAATTGCCCATGCTAAATGCGTGTGCTGACTTACAGGCATTCCTTCGAACAACGCGTGCAGACATAAACTTGCAAACAAAAGCCAAGGCATCGATGTCATTTTTTCATGCACATGAACGTGACCGTGTTCTGCACCTTTAGAGAAATATTCTAAAATAATCTGAAAAACAATTCCTAACATAATAAACAACCCGATCTGTTTCATGGCATCGTGGTCGTGATTGTGCTGGTTTGAATTTGTTGTTTCGGTATGATTGTGATCATCGTGACTTGCGTGATCATGACTATGATCGTGATGTTCATGTGTGTGATTATGCGAACTATTGTCGTTTTCAACAATTGTTGTTTCTACATGATTTCCTTCAATAACATACGCATAAACTTCGGGTAACAAATGCGAAACCGTCATTGTCAACAAAAAAGAACCGCTGAACGCCAACAGCAGTTTTATGGTTTTCTTTTTGGCTGGTTTTACAATTATCGCTAAAAAATATCCTAATACAACAGCTAAAAAGGGTAATAAATATGTTTCCATTATTTAAAGATCATTATTAAACGGTCTGATTCTTTTTTGTAAAACTTATGTAATTTGTAATCGCCAAAAGTATCCAACAAATAAATTCCGGCTTGTTCCATTAATGTTTCAAAATCTGCTAACGTCAAGGCTTTTACTTTTTCGGTAAAATCAAAATGTTCGCCTTCAAAATCAAAAACAATATTTTTTAAAATATAACCGTTTTCAATCCATCTTTTAATAGTAAAATCAATACCGTCGACTTCTTTTGTTTCTTCTGATTTTAAATTTTCGGTCACTTTTTCAACATTCATAAAATCAAGAACAGCGAAACCAAAATCGTTTAAACTGTTTTTAATCGCTTTTAAGGCTGTCAAGTTATCTTCATTGTTTTCAAAATATCCAAAACTCGTAAACAGGTTAAAAATAGCATCGAATTTCTCATTAAAAGGTTCACGCATATCTTTCACTTGAAAATGCAACGTATCATTTTCAGATTTTTTAGCAAAAGCAATACTGTTTTCAGACAAATCGGCACCTACAACATTGTATCCCAACTTATTCAAATAAATTGAGTGTCTGCCACGACCGCAAGCCAAATCAAGCACTTTTGCATTTTCGGGCAAATTCAGATATTCGATAATATTATCAATAAACAATTGAGCTTCGGCATAATCACGATCTTTATATAAAATGTGATAAAAAGGGGTGTCAAACCAATTATTGCTATATGTTTTTTTAGATTCTTGCATTTTAGAAATTTTGTGAACGCAAAAATACGCTATTTTTGTAGAATTAAATAAATTTATCGTTCCCGACGGAAAGGAATTGAATATGGAAAACTTTAAAATGGTAGCTAAAACCTTCTTTGGCTTTGAAGAGATTTTAGCAAACGAATTGATTAAATTAGGTGCGCAACGTGTAGAACAAGGTACCAGAATGGTTAGTTTTTATGGTGATCAGGGTTTTATGTACAAGGCAAATTTGGCTTTGCGTACTGCTTTAAAAGTTTTAAAACCAATAAAACAGTTTAAGGTTTTTAACGAAACCAGCTTATATAACGGTGTGCAAAGTATTGATTGGACCGAGTTTTTAAGCGTGAATAAATCGTTTTTGATTGATGCTACCATATTTTCTGAAAATTTTAATCATTCGCAGTTTGTTGCTTTAAAAAGTAAAGATGCCATTGTAGATCAGTTTAAAAAGAAGTTTGACGACAGACCAAATGTTGATAAAGATCATCCGGATTTACGCATTAACATTCATATTCAGAATGAAATTTGTACGGTTTCGTTAGATACATCGGGAGCTTCATTGCATCATCGAGGTTATCGTACGGCAACAAACATTGCTCCGATTAACGAGGTTTTGGCTGCCGGAATTTTAATTTTAAGCGGTTGGACAGGTCAATCGAACTTTTTGGATCCTATGTGCGGATCTGGAACTTTTTTGGTTGAAGCAGCTATGATTGCGTGTAATATTCCACCAAATATCAACAGAAAAGAATTCGCTTTTGAAAAATGGAAAGATTGGGATGCCGATTTGTTTGAAAAAGTAGAAGAATCGTTACTTAAAAAAATCACCGATTTTCATTATGATATTTTTGGCTATGATAAAGCGCCGTCTGCAGTTGCAAAAGCAAAAGACAATGCTAAAAATGCCAATTTAGACGAATATATAAAAATTGAACAAAAAAACTTTTTTGAAACAGAAAAAGAAGTTCAAGGTCCGTTACAGATGGTTTTTAATCCACCGTATGGCGAACGTTTAGATATTGATTTAGAACGTTTTTACCGTGAAATTGGCGATACTTTAAAACAGAGTTACCCAGGTACAAATTCATGGTTTATTACCGGAAATGTAGAAGCTTTAAAATTTGTAGGCTTAAAACCATCGAGAAAAATTAAGTTGTTTAACGGTAAGTTGGAATCGCGCCTGGTAAAATACGAAATGTACGAAGGAAGCAAACGAACCAAATTTCAAAACAGAACAGACAATGACTAAAGCAACCAAAATATTAATCATTCAGTTTTTGTGCTTTGCACTTATATTTTTAGGAGCTCGATTTTTAATTGTTCACTTTGCATTACTTACTGGTTTATGGATACCGGTTGTAAGCGGAATTGCAGCAATTGTATTAGCTCCACAATTTAAAGTTTTTAAGGTTGACGGTGTAGATACTGTTTTTATTGCATGGCTTTTCAGTAAAAAAGGAAAGCCTGTAAATTGGTTGTAAAACGCACATAAAGTAGTTTATTTACCTCCTTTCTTGGACGCTTAATGAAGATTAAATTTCATTAAATGACTTATTTTTCTTATTTTAGCAAAAATCGATATAATTTAAGATATAGAGAAAGGACTAAACTACACATTTTATGCTTTTACCGATCATTTTAACCTTTTTGTTAGCCTTTTTAATGTTGCTTTTAAAGCCGCAAAAATTTTTAAGGTTTTTTAAATTTATATGTGTTGTTCCACTTCTATTATTCCTTTACTTACTAACATATTTACCGGCTGTTTATCAGGGAACTAAATCAATATTATTTAAAAATGAATGGATTCCTTCTTTAGGAATTTCGTTAGATTTTAAAATAGATGGTCTTTCTATGCTTTTCGGGTTAATGATTACCGGTATTGGTACATTAATTTACTTGTATGCAGCGGAATATCTTAAAAGAGACGAAAACATTCACCGCTTTTATTGTTACTTAACTTTGTTTATGGGTGCCATGCTCGGCGTGGTATTGTCAGATAATTTAATTACACTGTTTGTTTTCTGGGAACTTACAAGTATCAGTTCGTTTTTCTTGATTGGATACAACACCGATCAGGAAGCATCGCGAAAAAGTGCTATGTGGGCATTGGGTTTAACCGGTTTGGGCGGTTTTTTTATGTTGGCATCGTTTGCTTTAATTGGTATTGTTGCAGGAACGTATTCATTAAACGAACTTCTTGCGTATCCCGATGTATTGCTAAACAACCAGTATTACTACATTATAATATTCCTTCTTTTTGCAGGTGCATTCACTAAATCAGCACAATTTCCATTTCATTTCTGGCTTCCAGGCGCCATGAAAGCACCAACTCCGGTGTCGGCTTATCTACATTCGGCAACCATGGTTAAAGCAGGAATTTACATTTTAGCACGTTTTTCCCCGATTTTAGGTGGCGATACTGTTTGGAATGACAGCTTAATGATTGTTGGCGGAATTACAATGGTAATGGGCGCGGTGTTGAGTGTTTTTCATAAAGATATGAAAGGTTTGCTGGCATATTCTACCATTTCGGCGTTAGGAATTATCGTTTTTTTGATCGGAATTGGAACCGAAACAGCTTTGTACGCAGCTTGTACATTTATTTTGGTTCATGCGCTTTACAAGGCAACATTATTCTTAATTACGGGAATTGTAGATCATGCAACACACACCAGAGATTTATCGGTTTTAAGAGGCCTTGGTAAAGTCATGCCCCTAATTGCAATTGCAGGTTTTATCGCCGCATTATCAAGTGCAGGAATTCCTTTTACCTTCGGATTTTTAAGTAAAGAACTAATTTACGGCGTATCAACTGATGGAATCTGGACACAGGAAACTGTTTTTGTTTTGACAGGAATTGCCTTACTGACAAACATCTTTCTAACATCATCAGGATTTTTAGCAGGAATTCGACCGTTTTTTGGAAAACTTCCGAAGGAGTTTGAAAAGATCAAAAAACCGAATTTCTATTTATGGTTTCCACCGGTTTTGTTGAGTGCGTTAACGATGCTTTTTGGTATCGTTCCATCAATAATAGATCATTCCATATTAAAATCGGCAACAATTTCGGTTTTAGGAACATCAACCCAAATGTATCTTTCGTTATGGCACGGTTTCAACCTGATTTTGTTGTTAAGTGCTATCACGATTGTATTAGGAATTTTACTGTATTTATTAATAAAACCATCAAGCAAAAATGAAAGCAGATTAAAAGGCTTGGACGATTTTTCGCCGCAAACAATTCTTACCAGTATTGCATTGGGTATTCGTTGGTTTGCATTCAGATATACGCGCTTTTTCCATAACGGATATTTAAGGGTGTACATCATGTTTATCGTGATCTTTTTTACGGGAATTGTAGGTTACAAGCTGTTTGCAGATGTCCCGCTGCGTGTAAATACCGAAGATTTATCTGCCTTTAGAATTTATGAATTCACGGTTTTTGTCATTACCATTATCGCAATTTATTTTATTACAAGCACAACATCCAGACTAACATCAATAGCCGCTTTGGGAGTAATCGGATATTCAATCTGTTTGATTTTCGTTTTTTACGGCGCACCCGATTTGGCAATGACGCAGTTTGCAATTGATACCTTAACGGTTGTCTTATTTGTATTGGTTTTATTCAAATTACCGCCATTTTTAAAGTTTACCAATAAGAAAATTCAGTTCAGAGATGGCGTTATTTCCGTTTGTTTTGGAATTCTAATTTCATTGATTACTTTACAGGCATTAGTTTCTCCATCGGAAAAAGATGTTAGTAAATTTTACGCTGATAACGCTTATGTTTTGGCAAAAGGTAAAAATGTGGTAAACGTAATTTTAGTTGATTTTCGTGGGTTTGATACCATGATTGAAACAATTGTGCTATCGATTGCTGCAGTGGGAGTTTACAGTATTTTAAAATATAAGACGCAAGATGGAGAAAAATCGGAATAATGAAAGATTAGACAAAACAATCTTACGAACATCAACAAATTACTTATTACCGTTGTTGATTTTGTTCTCGATTTTTTTGTTGATACGTGGACATTATCTTCCTGGTGGCGGTTTTGTCGGTGGTTTGGTAGCGTCTATCGCATTTGTACTGCATTCGTTTGCTTACAGTCCAACACAAACTGTAAAAATGTTCAGTATAAAACCATTTTTCGTGATACCTACAGGATTAATGCTTTGTTTTTTTAGCGGAATGTTGCCTGCATTGTTGGGATATCCGTTTATGAGTGGAGTATGGTTTGCCGATAATGTAGTGGCAATTGGAGCTTTCGGATCGGCGTTAATTTTCGATATCGGTGTTTACATGGTAGTGATTGGTGTAGTTTTAACAATTTTATTTACAATTTCAGAAAATACATAAATGGAATTATTATTAGTGATTTTAGTCGGCGCGTTTTATTCTGCCGGTATATATATGATGTTTCGCCGAAGCATGGTAAAACTGCTTATGGGTTTACTGTTATTAGGAAACGGAGCAAATATTTTGATCTTTTTAATGGGCGGATTAACCAAAGGTAAAGCCCCGATTATAAGACCAGAAAATAGTAAGTTTTTAGAAGTTTATGCAGATCCGGTTCCGCAGGCATTAATATTAACGGCAATTGTAATAAGTTTTGCATTAACGGCATTTGCAATCGTACTATTAAAAAGAGTGTACACAACAACAGGATCAGACGATTTGGATTCTTTAAATATTCAAGATTTAGATATATGACAACAAACTTTATACTGGCACCCATATTAATGCACATGTTTACCGCAATTGTGTTGTTATTTTTCTGGCAGAAAGTTCTGATCCAGAAAATAATAAGCATTGTTGGTAACAGTATTGCATTTCTGCTGTGTTTGCGTTTGTTCGAAATGACCTTGTCTCAAGGATATTTAACTTTACAGTTGGGCGGTTGGCAGGCTCCATTCGGTATCACGTTTATATCGGATACATTAAGCGCGATTATGGTTCTTTTAACGGCGTTGGTTTCATTGGCTGTTGGAATTTACTCTACTGCAAGTTTAAATGTAAGCAGAATTAAATATGGCTACTTTTTTATTTTCCACTTTTTAATAATGGGATTGTTAGGCGCATTTCTTACCGGCGACATCTTTAACATGTATGTTTGGTTTGAAGTGGTGATTATATCGTCTTTTATTCTAATGACAGTTGGTGGAAAAAAAATGCAGATGGAAGGCGCGATAAAATACGTTACCATGAACATGCTCGCATCGGTAATATTCCTTACTGCAATCGCGGTTTTGTACGGAATTACCGGAACGTTGAACATTGCCGATATTGCCAATAAAATCAGCTTGGTAGAGAATAAAGGTTTGGTTACAGTAACTTCGCTGTTGTTTTTTGTCGGTTTCGGAATTAAATCTGCCGTATTTCCATTGTATTTTTGGTTGCCATCGGCATATCATACACCGCCATCGGCAATTGCAGCAATATTTGGCGGATTGCTTACAAAAATGGGAATTTATGCTATGTTGCGTGTGTTTACCGTAATTTTTCAACCCGATTATTTTACACTGACATTATTTTCGATAATCGCTGTTTTAACTTTGATAACTGGTGCTTTAGGAACCATTAACAAACGTAGCATCCGCAGAATATTATCATATTTGATCATTTGTCATATCGGATATTTAATTGCAGGCTTAGGCTTAAACACCGAACTGGCTTTTGTGGCACTTGTTTTTTATCTGATTCACGATGTAATTGTGAAAAGTAACGTGTTTATGATTTCTGGTGTCATTTTAAAAATGCGTGAAACGGTTGATATTACTCGCTTGGGAAGCCTACTGAAAGATTATCCTAAATTTTCATTCGTAGTAGCTTTGGTATTCTTTTCTTTGATTGGAATTCCGCCTTTATCAGGTTTCTGGCCAAAAATTCTATTGTTTCAGGAATCGTTCAAGCAAGAAAATTATGTTTTATTAGCCGGATTAATTGTAGCGAGTTTCGTAACACTTTTTGTAATTGTCCGAATTTGGTCTGAAGCTTTTTGGAAAATATCGCCAAAGCCAATCACAGAAGAAATCGATCATTTTGCTCCATTTTCATTATCAGGAAAAATTGCATTAATCGCACCAATAGTCGGCTTGGCAGCTGTATCTTTATTCATAGGATTAAACGCTAATAGTTTTATAAAATTATCAGAAAAAGCCGCTTACGAAATGAAACGTCCCGAAATTTATATCAATAACGTATTAGGTTCAAAAGAATAATTATGTTACAAAATTTCTTATTAAACATATTACTTACATTTGTTTGGGTGGCACTTACCGGACAGCTCGACTATGCAAATTTTGTTTTTGGATACACCTTGGGTTTCTTTATTTTGTGGATGGTAAATCGATCGATAAGAGCCAATACGGAGTATTTTTACCGAGTTCCTAAAATTTTTGCCTTTATATTTTTGTTCTTTTATGATTTATTAAAGGCTAATTTCGAAGTTATGAAAGACGTTGTCACGCCAAATTACAACATGAAACCCGGAATTGTTAAATATGAAATGGATGCAAAAACCGATTTTGAAATTACCATGTTGGCAAATATGATTGCATTAACGCCTGGAACTGTTGTGGTGGATCTGTCTAAAGACAAGAAATTCATGTACATTCACGTAATGTATCTTACAAATAAAGAAGAATTTAAAAGCACGTTGAGTAACAGAATTGAAAGAAAATTATTAGAAATACTTCGATAATATGACGGTTGAAGATTATATAGCTTATGTTGTAATGCCCATTATTTGTCTGGCAGTTTTTTTTATAATTCTCCGATTTATTAAGGGGCCGCAGGTGGTTGATAGGGTAGTGGCTCTAGATTTGCTTATTACCGTAGGTGTTGCATTTATAACGCTTTTTAGTATTGTTGTAAATAATCCTATGTTTTTAGAAGAAGCTATGATTATGGCGCTGATTGCCTTTTTAAGTACCGTAGCATTTTCGTATTACATATTTAAACGAAAAAGAGATGAATGATATTTTAATAATGATTTTAAGCACTTTAGGAGCTGTTTTTATTCTTATTGCTTCGTTTGGTGTATTTAAAATGCCCGATTTTTACTCGCGATTATCTGTAACAATAAAAGCTGCAACTTTAGGAATCGGATGTATTTTAATTGCAGCAGTTCTGTATTTTTCAGATTTTTCTGTAACAACAAAAGCCATTGCAATTATGTTTTTTCTGTTGATTACTTCGCCCGTTGCTGGTTTTTTAATTAGTAAAGTAGCGTATATGACAGGTACAAAACTTTGGAAACATTCGCTTATGGATGAACTAAAAGATGATTTGGAAAAAGAATCGAATAAGCCATCGAAAACAGAAAAAGAAAGTTAATTTTTCAGCTGTATGAAAAATAAAATCATTGCACATCGCGGAGCTTGGAAAGAATTTAATATGCCACAAAATTCCGTAGCTTCATTAAAAAAAGCCATTGAACTGAAATGTTTCGGAACAGAATTTGATGTTCATTTAACAAAAGATGGTATTGTGGTGGTTAATCATGATGCTGATTTTTTTGGGCTGAATATTGAAACTACAAATTATAATGATTTATTGATTAAGGAATTGCCAAACGGAGAGAAATTGCCAACTTTGAATGATTTTTATTCTGCGGGATTAAATCAAACCGTAACTAAATTGATTTTAGAGGTTAAAACTTCTGAAATCGGTGGAATAAATCGAACAAAACTATTGATCGATGTTATTGTAAACGAACTCCCAACCAACGCAAATCCTGAAATTTTAGAATTTATTTTGTTTGATTTTGATTCGGCTGTGTATCTAAAAAACAAACTTCCCAATTTTTTTGTTCATTATTTGGAAGGAGATAAAACTGCCAGTGAAATTTTAAAAAGTGGTTTAAGCGGAATGGATTACAACTACAATTTGTTTTTATCTGATAACAACATCATTAAAGAATTTAAAAATCTAAACCTGAAAACAAATTCGTGGACGGTTAACGATTTAGAAATCGCAAAATATTTTTTTTTACAAGAAATTGATTACATTACAACCGATTATCCGCAACTTTTTTTAGAAAACGGTTTGTAGTATTATCTTTCTAAAAATTATTATTCATAATTTAAAGTCGGCAGGTCATGCTGAACTTGTTTCAGCATCTCACACGAATATAAGAATGTTTATGATGTGATTCCGTGTCAAGCACGGAATGACAAACGTTATAAAGAATATCTCTATTTGGTGAATCATAAAATCTTTAAGCATTCAAATCTTTAAGCAACTCCTGCAATTCAATCATTCCTTCTGATGCTTTTTTACGAATCACTTTTATCTTCTTTCTAAAATAACTGGTTTCGGCAGGATTCAAATCAATATAAAAAAAGTGTTGTGCTTTATCGGAATAATTAATCAAACCTGCTGCCGGATATACTTGCAAAGATGTTCCTACAATAACAATAATATCAGCGTTTTCAATGATTTTTACAGCGTTTTCAATTTCCGGAACTGCTTCACCAAACCAAACAATGTGTGGTCGTAACTGATGGTTTTTATCGTTTGTTGTTCCTTCTAAAATATCTGTTTTCCAATCGCAAATCAAGTCTTCGTTAACAAGACTGCGTGCTTTTAAAAGTTCGCCATGTAAATGGATAATTTTATTACTGCCGGCGCGTTCATGTAAATCATCTACATTTTGAGTGACAACGGTTACGTTGAAATGTTGCTGTAAATCGGCAATTATTTCATGAGCTTTATTAGGTTGAACTTCCAACAACTGCTTTCTCCTTTGATTGTAAAAATCTAAAACCAATGCCGGATTTTTCTCAAAACCTTCAAAACTGGCAACTTCCATAATATCGTGTCCTTCCCACAAACCATCGGCATCTCTAAAGGTTTTTATGCCGCTTTCTGCCGAAATTCCTGCGCCTGTTAAAAAAACTAAATTTTTCATTGTATCTGCAAATAGTATCTTTGCTACTAAATTAAATAAAAGCAATGAATTTATCAGAATTATATAAAAGTGAAGATTACAGAAAATATTTGGAAGATTTTATTACCGAAAACAGAAAGCTAAAGTTTGATGAAGTCTTGGAAAATAGAACCAAGCATTTTTGTATTGCTGTAGAAGATGTATATCAGCTGCATAATACAAGTGCAGTAATGAGAAGTTGCGAGGTCTTTGGTATTCAGGATTTACACATGATCGAACAAAAATTCAGTAAAACAATTGATAAAGAAATTGCATTGGGAGCAGAAAAGTGGGTTGATATTTACCGACATTCATCTACACAGAATTGTTTAGATAGTTTGAAAAATCAAGGCTATCAGATTGTTGCAACAACTCCGCATGCCGATGCTCATACTTTAGATGATTTTGATATCAGCAAACCGTCTGCAATATTTTTTGGTACAGAAAAAAATGGATTATCTCAAGAAATTATGGATCATGCAGATGCTTTTATTAAAATCCCTATGTATGGTTTTACAGAAAGCTTGAATATTTCGGTTTCGGCTGCCATTGTAATCAACAGTATTACCAATAAATTGCGTAATTCCACATTAAACTGGAAACTTTCAGAAGAAGAACTTTTAGCAAAAAAAATAGATTGGATGCGTAAATCAATCAAAGATATCGATTTTATTACCGAGCGTTATTTGGCTGAAAATAGCAAATAAAAAAAGTGGGTTTACCGAGATAAACCCACTTTAATAACCAAAAAAAACACTTATGAAAAACTCAAAAATTCTAAAACATTCTAATTACTTGTCCTGTAGTAGATGAGTTATAGTACAAATGTACAACGTTTTTTTTATTCTGCAAGTGGAATTAAATATTTTTTTATGTTTAGCGGTAAATTATATTTTTTTGTCGGTTAAAAGCTGTAAAACAGTGGTTTTGTAAGTGTCGCCCACAGGAAATTCCTGTTCGTTTATAAAGATAAATTTACTTTGAACCGATGTAATTCTTTGCACAGGAATAATAAACGAACGATGAATACGGATAAAATCCGATAGCGGTAATTGTTCTATAATATTCTTCATAGACATTCGTGCAACAATTTTACTTTTACCTTCGATATGAATCTGGATATAATCATCTAAACCTTCAATAAATAAGATATTTTTCAGATAGATTTTGTTCAATTTATAATCGGCACGTATCAATATAAATGGATCTTCCACACCAGAAACAGGTAACTGTTTTAGTCTTTTTACTTTTTCAACAGCAGTTTCAAATCGTTCGTAAGCAATTGGTTTTAGCAGATAATCAACGGCATTTACGTTGAAACCTTCTACCGCATAACTATCAAAAGCGGTTGTAAATATCACCAATGGTTTGTTTTGTAGCGATTTATAAAAAGAAACTCCGTCATTTTCAGGCATCTGAATATCCAAAAAAATCAAATCAACGGGAAATTTCTCCAAATAATTCAATGCTTCTTGTTGCGATGTAAAAGTTTTGTCTAACACAACATCCGTATTCTTACTACACAAATGCTCTAAAATTGTTAAAGCCAGCGGTTCATCGTCAATTGCAATTGCTTTTATCATTTTAAATTTATTTTTAGTTGCACTTTGTAATCAGTATCGGTATTTTCAATATTCAATTTGTACTTGTTAAGATACAGAATATCCAAACGTTTTTGAGTATTAATAATTCCTGTTTCGGTTTTTTCTAATTCACTGATATTTTTTGCCACTTTTTTATTGAAAGTTTCCAGCAAAATTTCGTTATTATCAACCGAAATATGAATTTTGATAACTACATTTTCTGTTTGATTTACACCATATTTAAAGCAATTTTCAATGATCGGAATAAAAAGTAATGGCGCAATTGTTTGATTTTCGACAGATCCTGAAATTTGATAATCAATTTGTGTATTTTTTGTCAAACGCAATTTTTGTAGATCGATATAATCAGAAATATAATCTAATTCACTCTTTAAGGATACTTTTTCTTTAGAACTTTCGGTTACCACATAACGCATAATCGACGATAATTTTAAAATCGCATTCGGTGCATCGTCTGATTTTACTAAAGACAAAGCATACAAAGAGTTTAATGTATTGAATAAAAAATGAGGATTAATCTGTGCTTTTAAATACGAAACTTCGCTTTTAAGCATATCCTGTTGCATGCCGTTTATGTATTGATTTGTCTTTAATAAGATACCGATTGATAACGCCAGATAAAATTGATATGCGTTTTTATCAATTAAAAATTCCATAAAAAAAGGCATTTCCGGTCGTGGACCTCTTCCTTTATAATCAGGATTTTGAGCGGTTAATGCACAATGTATTTGTTCGTTTGTAATGATTAAATCGGGAAGTTTAACCGCAATTAGCAAGA